>JAANMY010000004.1_pt1 | contig 256590 bp, 238 predicted proteins | sample 7279691 | NCBI WGS metagenome assembly JAANMY01 (sample SAMN14094543, study PRJNA606508) | bioreactor metagenome | isolation source: A lab-scale SPAN reactor treating ammonium-rich wastewater day 388 | place: Ireland: Galway | collected 2018-02-07
TCGCCGCGCTCTTTCGAGGGTCGAACTCGAATGCCATATAGGTATAAAAAATATACCCTTATGGGGTCGATTGCAAGGGCGTGTCCGAGGCTTCTAACGGTTGAGTTGAGCGGCGCGCACGCCGGCGTGTGGGCTTGGCACTTTATCCCTCACGCGTCCGCTCGAAAGAGTTGTTAGGCATCATGCCGACTCCTCGCGCAGTGACCGAATCTCGGGATGGTGCGCGAGAATGCTCTTGAGTGCGGTCATAAGCTTTGTGACAGCCTCTGCGCCACCCGGTGATCCCTTGAGCTTGGCAAGAAGGCCGAACTCCGAGAACGCAAAGACGCGCCATTCCGTCGCAGAGTCGTCCGTGCTGGCAACTGCCGCGTATAGCGTGCACCTAGGGTGAGCGACTTCGATCAGGCGACCAAAATCCTCCGCTACCAGACGTTTCACTTCGTAGCCTTCACTACGTAGTTGTTCGGCCAGCCAGCCCGTCAGAGCACGACCAAATATACCGGGATTCGTTTCGTCGTCTTCGCCAGGGACGGGCGGAAAGGCTGACGATTCGCAGATGAGGTGAATGGGCGACTGCATGATGCCTAACGCCGAAGCTCACCGGCGCATAGCGGCTGGCGCGCGGGCTGCGGATGCAAGCCGCGTGACAGACGCGTCATGCGACCGGTGGAGCATCTAGTTAGGCGCAAGCCCGTCAAAGCTGTGGCCCGAACTCGCTAAAGAAGGCAGAAAGCGCTGAGGCACGCGATCCATCAGGCTTATACCGAGACAGATTCGGCATAGCCAAGAGCCTGACACTGGGGCGCAGTTGCCACGCGTAAAGAGTACAGAGAGTTCCGCCCCAGCCGGAGGGTCGCTCCTGACCAGCGCCAAGACCGAGGGCACGAGCGACATCCCTCGCAACGCCGACTGCATGAGTAAGAACCACTTGGCACCCAGTTACATCGATTACGGCTCGATGAAATGGCCAGCACTGGAGCGCGAGCTTAAGTCTGCCTTGGGCCGTACGCTGCAGGAGGGCTGCTTCCGACGTTGATCGCTGCAGAATGAAATTGCTGATCGGTGTTCGCCTAAGCAATCTGTCACCACGCACCGGATCGTCTCCACAAAGAATTGCAAAAACGGCTCTCCCGGCTCTTTGGATGGGCGCTTTCCCCGGTGGGTTTCGCTTCCAGCTCTCATCGAGGTATGCGTGCTCTGTGATAGAGCTCTGCTCAAGTCGCTCAAGGTCCTCGGCAACGGTGAGCTTGTTGTGGAGATCCTCTCCCTCCGCGTCTTCGCCAGGGTTCAAGCCCAAGAAATAGATCGGCGGGCTTTCTGCCAACGTGCTCGTTGGCGTGTAGAGCACGCGGCCACTCGCCGACAGTACTGACTGTGGCAAGGTGGCTCGCGCAGTTGCTGCGATGCGCTTCGCGACTGAATTGAGTTCCTCGGTCATATTGCCGCCTAACGCCGAAGCTCACCAGCGCATAGCGGCTGGCGCGCGGGCTGCGAATGCAAGCCGCGTGACAGACGCGTCATGCGACCGGTGGAGCATCTAGTTATAGGTGCGTACGACATTGCTACTCGCGGACTGTTGCAAACCACCATCCGACGACGGCGAATACGAGCAACTTTGCAAACAGCTCCAACACGGAGCGCCCCCAAACCGCCCGTGATCCTTCCGGATTTGACCACCCTCCGCGCATGTCGTCGTCGAGGGTAATTAAATGCCCGCCAAACGCCCAGCCAGAAACTATCAGCGCCGGCCACGTTAGCCACCCAGCCACGATTGGTGCCCGCACAGAATAGGCCAGGACAGAAGCCAATAGAGCCATCACGGAGATGCCGATGACAATGACGGCGAAGCGATTCATTTAGCACGTATAACGTCTGAACTCAGCCGCGCGCCGCGGCCGCAGGCCGTGGGGCGTCGGCTGGAGTGATTGGTTAGCGGTCCTGAACTCGCGCCGCCCAGTAGTCTGGGCGCCGCGACTGATGTGCCACGGCGAAGATGACGATGCCGGAGGCCTCATCGCGGTAGACGATGGAAAATGGAAAGCCCTGGAGTAACACCCGGCGGGTACTCCCTGCGGCCGGCGACCCGGCATGAGGAAAGGCCAGCGCGCGGGCCGCTGCCTCTTCGACGGCGACGGTGAAGCGAGCACCAAGCCCAGGCTGCTCCTGGTTGTAGTAGACGATCTCGGCAAGGAACTCACGGCGGGCTGCCGGTACGAACCGGGCTGATTTCACCGAGACAAGCGCCGTGCTTCGGCGAATACGTCCTCAGCGGCGTAGGTCTGGGTCTCGCCGCGATCATAGGCGGCCACCCGGGCCTCAATCTCCCGGTCCCAAAGTGCTTCGATGTCGGACAGCGGGGCCGCCTGGAGCGACGCGAGAAGCGACTCAGCCAGCTTGGCCCGTTCCTCGGCGGTGAGGGCGTGAGCCATTTTCTCGAGATCTTTCAGGGACGTGGCCACGTTATGTCTCCCCATGGATGCCTGGATCTTACGCCGGGATCGGCGATCTGTCGCGGACCGCTAACTAAACATAGGGGGATGAAGTGACAGGATATATCCCGTCAGTTTGTCTGGATATGTAGCTCGACGCCCGTGCAGGGTCCTGTTTCCATTCATGGCGGCCGGATGTTCGGTGGGCAGCGGTGGCGGGAGGATAGGGAGCGTGGCGGCGGAGGGGGCTGGCCTGCTGGAGGTGGCGCGGCGCCGGATGCGGGTCCGGCATCTGGCATTGCGGACCGAGCAGGCGTATCTGCAGTGGATCCGGCGGTACGTGGCGTTTCACCATCGGCGACATCCTCGGGACCTCGGGCCGGCGGGCGTGGAGCAATTCTTGACCCATCTGGCGGTGGATCGCAAGGTTGGTGCGTCCACCCAGAACCAGGCCCTGCAGGCTTTGCTGTTCCTTTACCGGGATGTGCTGGGCGTGGAGCTGCCGTGGCTAGACAATATCACCCGGGCAGCCACGTCCCGGCGCCTGCCGGTGGTCCTGAGCCGTTCGGAGGTCCGGGCGATCCTGGCCCAGCTGGACGGTACGCACTGGCTGGTGGCGAACCTGCTGTACGGGTCCGGCCTCCGCCTGATGGAGGCAGCTGCGGCTGCGGGTGAAGGACCTGCTGCTTGACCGGGGCGAGCTGATCGTCCGCGACGGGAAGGGGGGCAAGGACCGCGTCACCGTGGTGCCGGCAGCCCTGGACGTTCACCTGCGGCGCCACCTGGAGACGCTCCGGCAATGGTTCGAGCAGGAGCGGCTGCGGGGCGCTCCCGGCGTGTCGCTGCCGCAGGCGCTGGCCCGCAAGTACCCGCGGGCGAACTGCCAATGGGGCTGGCAGTACCTGTTCCCGTCCGGCGCGCTGTGCCGGGACCCGTACTCGGGTCAGCCGGTGCGACACCACGTGTACGACCAGACGATCCAGCGGGCGGTGAAGGCCGCCGTCAGCAAGGCCAGCATCCAGCAGCCGGCCAGCTGCCACACCTTCCGCCACTGTTTCGCGACCCACCTCTTGGAGGACGGCTACGACATCCGCACGGTGCAGGAGCTGCTCGGCCACTCTGACGTGAAGACGACGATGATCTACACCCACGTGCTGCAGAAAGGGGCGAAGGGGGTGCGGAGCCCGCTGGACAGGCAGTGAGGGATGGCCTGTTGACGGTGTCATGGGCATCCACCGGACCCCTGGCGCCGGTTCAGTATCGTGGTGGCTGCGGCCTCGTACTGATTCAGGCAAACAGATCCTGCTGGCCGCCGCCTGACCGCTCCGCTGCCGGCCGGGCGACCGGCCAGTCTGCCGGCACGCGGAACTGCGTCGTGTCGAGGCTTGACCCGGATTCCCGCGTGAGGCCGTGGCGGCGGCAGGCCGCCTCGAAGCGCCGGGTGAGCAGCGCGGCGAGCGGGCCGGTGCCCCGCATCCGGGTGCCGAAGGCTCTGTCGTTGAGGGCACCGCCGCGCACCTGCCGGATCAGGCTGCGAACCTTGTCGGCCTTCAGCGGATAGTGCCGGTCCAGCCAGTCCGAGAAAATCGGCGCGACCTCGTGCGGCAGGCGGAGCAGCACGTAACCGGCAAAGCGCGCGCCGGCCTCGGCGGCGGCGGCAAGGATCTGTTCCAGTTCGTGATCGTTGAGCCCGGGAATCATCGGTGCGGCCAGTACGCCGCAGGGGATGCCCGCGGCGCAGAGCCGGCGCACGGCGGCGAGACGGCGGGCGGGACCGGCGGTGCGGGGTTCCAGGCGCCGCTTGAGTTCATTGTCGAGCGTGGTGACGCTGACGAGCACGTGCACGAGGTTGTGGGCGGCGAGGTCGGTGAGCAGGTCGAGGTCGCGCTCCACCAGCGCGGACTTGGTGATGATCGAGACCGGGTGCCGGCACTCGGCCAGCACCTCCAGGATGTCGCGGGTGATCCGGTGCTGCCGCTCGGCGGGCTGCCAGGCGTCGGTGTTGCTGCCGAGGGTGATGGGGCTGCAGCGGTAGCCGGGCTTCGCAAGCTCCCGGCGCAGCACGGCGGCGGCATCGACCTTGAAAAAGATCTTCTGCTCGAAATCCAGTCCCGGCGACAGGTCCAGATAGGCGTGGGACGGCCGCGCGTAGCAGTACACGCAGCCGTGCTCGCAGCCCCGGTAGGGGTTGATGGACTGCTCGAAGGGAATGTCCGGCGACCGGTTGCGGGAGATCAGGCTGCGGATGGTCTCGGGCATCAGCACCGTTTCCGCAGCGGGGTCGCCCGGCTCGTCGCCGGCCTCGTCGCCGGTGGCGTCCCGGTACTCGACCGGTTCCAGCGTCTGGCGGGCGAAGCGGCCCGCGGGCTTCTGCGCCACGCCGCGTCCGGGAAGGCTCGGCTTGGAGGGAGTTCGGCCCATAAAAGAGATCCGACCCCAATATACTGCCGTTCATGGACAGTCAGCGATTGAGGCCCTGGTTGATCGCCGGGGGTGCGGTGGCCCTGCTCGCGGTGGGGGGCTGGTTCGCGACGCGGCCAAAGCCCGTGGTGGTGCGGGTGGTGGCGGTGGAGCAGGGCTCGGTGCTGGCCTCGGTGGCCAATACCCGGGCGGGTACGGTGGATGCCTGCAACAGGGCCCGGCTCGCGCCGCCCAGCGGCGGGCAGATTGCCCGGCTGCCCTTCCGCAAGGGCGACGAGGTAAAGGCCGGCGACGTGCTGCTGGAACTCTGGAACGACGACCGCCGGGCCCAGCTGCTGCAGGCGGAGCGGGACGCGGCCGCGGCGGCCAGCCGGGCCCGGGAGGCCTGCGTGACGGCGGACGTGGCCCGGCGCCAGGGCGAGCGCATCCGCCAGGTGCGGGCAGAGGGGCTGGTGTCCGAGGGCGAGGCGGAGCAGGCCATCGGCGAGGCGGATGCCCGGGCCGCCGGCTGCGATGCGGCCCGGGACCAGGCGCGGGTCAGCCAGGCGCGCGTTGACGTGGCGAAGGCGGAGCTGGAGCGCACGCTGCTGCGGGCGCCCTTCGCCGGCGTCATCGCCGAAATCAACGGCGAGCTGGGGGAGTTCGTCACGCCCTCGCCGGTGGGCATCCCGACGCCACCCACGGTGGACCTGGTGGACGGCAGCTGCCTCTACATTTCGGCGCCCATCGACGAGGTGGATGCGCCGGCGGTCAAGGTGGGACAGCGGGCGGCCATCACGCTGGACGCCTTCCCCGGCCAGCGCTTTCCCGGCTTCGTGCGGCGCGTGGCGCCCTATGTGCTGGACCTGGAGAAGCAGGCCCGCACGGTGGAGATCGAGGCGGAGATCGAGAATCCGGAGGCCTGGAACCTGCTGCCGGGCTACAGCGCCGATGTGGAGGTGACGCTCGAGAACCGCGAGAACGTGCTGCGCATCCCCACGCAGGCCGTGATCGAGGGCCGGCGGGTGCTGGTGCTCGACTCCGGCAGCGGCCGGCTCGCGAGCCGCGACATCGAGCGGGGCGTCGCCAACTGGGAGTTCACCGAGGTCCGGACCGGGCTCGAGGCGGGCGAACTGGTGGTCACCTCCGTCGACCGGGAAGGCGTGGCCGATGGCGTCGCCGCCGTCCGCGAATAACGTCCTCCCCGCTGCGGTGCCCGACGGCGGTGCGCCCGGTGCGCTGATCCGGCTGGCGGGGCTCACGCGCACCTTTCCGGTGGGCGACCAGGTGGTGCGCGCGCTCGACGGGGTAGACCTGGTCATCGGGGCCGGCGAGTACATCTCGCTGATGGGCCCGTCGGGCTCGGGCAAATCCACGCTGCTCAACATCCTCGGCCTGCTGGACCGTCCGACGGCCGGCGAATACTGGCTGGGCGAGGTGCAGACCTCGCGGATGTCCGAGGACCGGCTGGCCGATACGCGGCAAAAGGAGATCGGCTTCGTCTTCCAGTTCTTTCACCTGGTGGCCCGCATGAGCGCGCTCGAGAACGTCGAGCTGCCGATGATGCTGGCGGGCATGAACCCGGCCGAACGGCGCGAGCGGGCGCGGCTGTGTCTCGGGCAGATGGGGCTTGGCGCGCGCGCCGGGCACCGGCCCAACCAGCTGTCCGGCGGCGAGCGCCAGCGCGTGGCCATCGCCCGGGCCGTGGTCATGCAGCCCCGCATCCTGCTCGCCGACGAGCCCACCGGCAACCTGGACAGCGCCTCGGGCGGCGAGGTGGTGAAGATCATCGAGGGCCTCAACGAGCAGGGCCTCACGCTGGTCGTGGTCACGCACGATCCGCTGATCGGCGGGCGCTCCCGGCGGCGTCTCACGATGCGTGACGGGCGGATCGTGTCGGATTCGGCCCCGTGAGGTTCGCCGACCGCAACCGGGTGGCGCTGGGCGCCCTGTTCCGCTACCCGCTGCGCACGGCGATGATGCTGCTCGCCACCGCCATCGGTGTGGCGGCGGTGGTGGTGCTCACCTCGCTGGGCGAGGCCGCCCGGCTTTACGTGACCAACGAGTTCCGCTCGCTCGGTACCCACCTGCTCATCGTCTTCCCCGGCAAGACCGAGACCACGGGCGTGGGGCCGTCGTCCGTGTCGGGGGCAACGCCCCGCGATCTCACCCTGGCCGACGCCCGCGCCCTGCTGCGCAGCGCCGCCATCGAGCGGGTGGCGCCGATCATCATCGGTGAGGGCGCCGTCTCGGCCGGTGGCCTGCAGCGCGACGTGTCGATCATGGGAACCACGGCGGATTTCCAGATCATCCGCGGCTGGCGGACCGCGGCCGGCGAGTTCCTGCCCGCGGGTGACATGGACCGCGAGTCGGCCGTGTGCGTGCTGGGGCATGTCGTGGGCCGGGAGATCTTTCGCGGCGAGCCGGCCGTGGGCCGCTGGCTGCGCGTGGGTGACCGGCGCTGCCGGGTGATCGGCGTGCTGGCGCCGCAGGGCGTGTCGGTGATGGTGAACGCCGACGAACTGGTGATGGTGCCGGTGGCGCTGGCCCAGAGCCTGTTCAACGCGCCCAGTCTCTTTCGCATCCTCGTGCAGGCGCGCAGCCGGGAGGAGATGCCGGCAGCCCGGACCTGGATACTGGACACCATCCGTGACCGCCACCGGGGCGAGGAGGACATCACCGTGGTCACGCAGGATGCGGTGCTGCAGACCTTCGACGGCATCCTCGGCACGCTCACCCGGGCGCTGGGCGGCATCGCGGCCGTGAGCCTGCTGGTGGCGGGCGTGCTGATCATGAACGTGATGCTGGTGGCGGTCAGCCAGCGCACCCAGGAGATCGGCCTGCTCAAGGCAATCGGTGCCCGGCGCAGGCAGATCCTGGGGCTGTTCCTCGCGGAGGCGCTGTACCTCGCGCTGCTCGGGGCTCTCGTCGGGATCGGCGCGGGCTTCGGTATCTCGGCCGCACTCGGGGTGTTCTATCCGCAGTTCCAGTTCACGCCGCCGCCCTGGGCAGTGGCCGGGGCGCTGGTGCTTGCCGTGGGCTGCGGGCTGGTGTTTGGCCTGCTGCCCGCGCGGCGGGCTGCCGGGCTTGACCCCGTGGCCGCACTGGCCCGGCGCTGAGGGCGCGCCGTGCGCACCGCCGAACTGCTGCGCTTCACGACCACCGCCGCGGTGTCCCACCGGCTGCGCAGCGGCCTCACGGGGCTTGGCATCGCGATCGGCGTGGCCGCCGTGGTGCTGCTCACCTCGCTGGGGGAGGGGCTGCGCGTCTACATGCTGAACCAGTTCACCCAGTTCGGCACCAACATCGTCAGCATCAATCCGGGCAGGGCCCAGACGCTGGGCCTGCCCACCGGCGCGCTCAATTCCGTGCGGCCGCTCAGCCTCGATGACGCGCTGGCGCTGGAGCGTGTGCCCTATGTGCGCGCCATGGTGCCCCTGGTGCAGGGCACGGCCTCGGTCAGGGGCGGCGGCCGGGAGCGCAAGACCACGGTCAGCGGCAGCGGCGACCAGCTGCCCGTCGCCCTGTCTTTTCGCGTGGCGCTGGGGGAGTTCCTGCCGCCCGATGACCTGAAGACCCCGCGCGCCTTCGCGGTGCTCGGCAGCAGGCTGCGCACCGAGCTGTTCGGCACCGACAATCCGCTGGGTGAGCGGATCCGCGTGGGCGCCCAGCGCTACACCGTGATCGGCGTCATGGAGTCCAAGGGCACGGTGTTTGGTTTTGACGTGGACGATGCGGTCTATATCCCGGTGCAGAAGGCCCTGGAGCTGTTCAACCGCGAGGGCCTGTTCGAGATAGACGTGCTCTACGACGAAGGTGCCCCGCTGGACGAGGTGGTGGAGGGCGTGCGCCGGGTACTGACGGCCCGGCACGGCGGCGAGGACTTCACCATCACGACCCAGCAGCAGATGCTGGACGTGCTGGGCTCGGTGCTGGGTGTGGTCACCTTCGCGGTGGGCGCGCTCGGCGGCATCTCGCTGCTGGTGGGCGGTGTCGGCATCTTCACGATCATGACGATTGCCGTGCGGGAGCGCACCGGCGAGATCGGCCTGCTGCAGGCGCTGGGCGCGCCGCGCCGGCAGATCCGCGACATCTTCCTCGGCGAGTCCCTGCTGCTGGCGGGCGTTGGTGGCCTGGCCGGCGTGCTGCTGGGGCTCACGGTGATCGGCCTGCTGCGGGTCTTCGTGCCCGCGCTGCCGGTCGCGCCCGCCTGGTCCTACCTGGGGCTTTCAGTGGTCGTGGCGGTGCTGATCGGGCTCACGGCCGGCGTGCTGCCGGCCTGGCGGGCTGCCCGGCTGGACCCGGTGGAGTCGCTGCGGGCGGAGTAGGTTCGGGGATCAGGCGGCCAGCAGCCTGCGCCGGGCAAGGCCCAGCAGGCCGAGGCCGGAAGCAAACAGCCAGGCGGCAGCCGGCACGGGTACGACCGCCACTTCAAGGATCAGCTTCTTCTGGATCCATGCCAGCTGACCGGTGCTGCCGGTGAAGGCGGTCAGCGTGTTCTGCACGGTCAAAGCCATGTCGTTGGCAACGCTCGCGAACAGGGCGGCCGGCGTGACCGCAGCGTTGAGCGCCCAGAGCTGGGTACCACCGGAGTGGCCGCTGGCCGCAAAGTTGTTCAGGTTGATGGCAAGGTCCAGCGCGTTGACGTTGCTGGCGGCCTGCAGGTAGAGGTCCACGTCGACGGTGCCGCCGCTGATGATCCGGTAGTCGCCGGATTCGGCTGCCGTGATGCTGATGATCTCGGCGCCGGACACCGAGTAGACCCGGTTGAACACGAAGGTCGCGCTGTCCACGTCGAAGCCCGCGCCGTTGCTGGACTCGGCCCTGAAATTGACCGGCAGGAACTGCATGGTGTCACCGACGAGGTTCGGCATGCCGAACTTGGCGATGCCCGCCTGGGCATTGTCGTACTCGTAGCAGATGTTGGGACCGCAGGCCGTTACCGTGGCGGCCGTTGCCGGTCCGGCGAGTGCCATGAGGGCGAGCGCCGAACTGGCGATGAGGGCCGAAGTCTTCATGCTGTTCCCCTGGGTCATGTCGTTCTTTGTTCGGGTGGTCGGCCCTGTATCCGGCCGGACCGGCTCGGGTTGCCTGCCGGGCTCCCCGCGGAGCGCGGCAGTAAACGAGAGCTGTTCCAATCTGCTGAAAAAGGCGGCAGAGGGCAAGCGCGGCATTACATAAGACAGAAATAGCTGTTCCGCAGCATTCCCGCCCGGTGGCCGACGCCTAGTCCCGTCGGACGATCACGTCCACGCGGCCCCGCGGCCCGAAGAACCAGGAGCCGAGGCTGCTCACGAGGCTCACGATCAGCGCACCGAAGAAGGCCGGCCAGAAGCCGGCCACGTGAAATCCCGGCAGCAGCCAGGCGGCCAGAGCGAGGATGCCGGCGTTGACGACGAGCAGGAACAGGCCGAGGGTAAGGACGGTGATCGGCAGGGTCAGGATGATGGCCAGCGGCCGGATGACGGCATTCAGCAGGCCGAGTACCAGGGCCGTGACCATTAGCCAGGCGCCGCTGTCAAAGCCGATGCCGTCAAGCAGGCCGTCCGCGGCCCAGAGGCCGAGAGCGGCAATCAGCGCACGGATCAGGAAGCGTTGCATGGGTCTCTCCTTCAATGCTGGCCGGCGACGGCCATGGCGGGGACTGTGGCCGGGCCGTCGGCCCGCGTGTGTGGCAGGCGCAGCGCCACCCGCAGCCCCGGCGCATTGTCGCCGAGGATCAGCTGGCCGCCGTGGTGCCGTGCGATGGCGTTCACCAGGGACAGGCCGAGGCCGCTGCCCGGCAGGCCCGTGACCGTGGACGAGCGGTAGAAGCGGTCCAGAACCTTGTCCCGCTCGTCGGGCGGTACGCCGGGCCCCTGGTCGGCCACCGTGATGACCACGCCGTCGCTGTCGTCCGCGCTGCCGAGCGTGACGGTGGTGCCGGGCGGACTGTACTTGATGGCGTTGTCCAGCAGGTTGCACAGGGCCTGGAAAACCAGATCCCGGTCGCCCCGCACCGTCCCTGAGGCGCCGGTGAGTTCGACAGTGATGTCCTTCTCCTCGCCCACGGCCTGGTAGAGCTCGTGGGCGTCGGCGAGCAGCGCCGGCAGGTCGATGTCGGCCCACTCCCGGTCGTGCGTGCCGGCCTCGATGCGGGCAATGCGCAGCAGGGCGCGGAAGGTGGCCAGCATGTGGTCGGCTTCGCCCAGTGCGGCGCCCAGCTCGGTGCGCAGCTCCGGCGAGACGTCGGATCGGGCGGCCAGCGACTCCAGCCGGCCCCGCAGCCGGGTGAGCGGCGTGCGCAGGTCGTGGGCGATGTTGTCGGCCACCGACTTCACGCCGCCGATCAGCGTGTCGATCCGGTCGAGCATGGCATTGAGGTTGCCGGCCAGCTGGTCGAACTCGTCGTTGATGCCCCGCACCGGCATGCGTTTCTGCAGGCGGCCGGACATGATTTCCCGTGCCGTCCGGTTGATGGTGTCGATCTGGCGCATGACGCTGTAGCTCATCAGGAAGCCGCCGAGCAGGGCGAGCAGCAGGCCCCCGGCCAGCGCCCAGCGGAAAGTCTGGTTGATCAGCGCACGGGTGGCCTCCAGGCGGGCCTGTTCCTGGGCCACCAGCAGCCGGCGGCCGTCACTCAGCACGAACACCTGGCCCCTGGCCGGCACCGCCTTGCCGTCCGCCCCGACGCGCACGAAGTTGTACCAGCCGTTGGCATCCGCCTGGCCGGCAGGCCAGCCCTCCAGGTTGCCCGCGAGCAGCTGGCCGTCCCGTTCGGTGAACAGGTAGATGGTGGGCGTGCCGGTGCTGATGGCGACCCGGTCCCGGATCAGGCTTTCAACGCCACGGACGCCGGCCCTGCGGTACTGCTCGACGAGGCCGGTGATCTCGGCCTCGATGCTGGCGTTGGTCTGCTGCTCCAGGTAGCCGACCGTGGTCCACCACACCATGCCGATCAGGACCAGCGCGGAGGCCCCGAATATCCCCATGTACCACCAGGCGAGCTGGAACGTTGAGGTCCGGATCAGCCTAAGCGGATTCACCGAGCTTGTACCCTGCGCCCCGGACGGTGTGGATGAGCTGGGGTTCGAAGTCCTTGTCGACCTTGCGGCGCAGGCGGCTGATATGCACGTCGATCACGTTGGTCTGGGGGTCGAAGTGGTAGTCCCAGACGTTCTCCAGCAGCATGGTGCGGGTGACCACCTGGTCCCGGTTGCGCATCAGGTACTCGAGCAGGCGGAACTCCCGGGGCTGCAGATCGATGACCTTGCCCGCCCGGTGCACCTCGCGGCTCAGCAGGTTGATGTGCAGGTCGGCCACCTTGAACTCGGTGGGCTCGTCATTGCCGGCCGGTCGCCGGGTAATGGCCTCGAGCCGCGCCATGAGCTCGGCAAAGGCGAAGGGCTTGCCGATATAGTCATCGGCGCCGGCCCGCAGGCCCTTGACCTTGTCGTCCACCTCGCCGAGCGCGCTCAGGATCAGTGCGGGCGTCTTGTTGTCGGAGGCGCGTAGCGTGCGGACGATGGTCAGGCCGTCCACGTTGGGCAGCATCCGGTCCACGATCAGCGCGTCGTAGTCCCCGGTGGTGGCCAGGAAGAGGCCGTCCTTGCCGTCCGGCGAGTGGTCCACGTTGTGCCCTGCCTCCCGGAGCCCGCCCACGATGAAGCTGGCCACGCCGGGATCGTCTTCGATTACGAGGATGCGCATGGAGGCAATGATAGCCGGGACTGCCGGAAAAACGTGCGGGCCGGGAGATTTGCGTCTCCCGACCCGGCAAATACCCGCCAGCCGTCTTCCAGGTCGGTCGCCGGACCGGGGGGAGCGGCCCGGCGGCCTCTGGGGGTGAAAGAGAGAGTAGACCGTGCCACCTCTCCGTTTGCTGGACAGGTCATTACCGGTTGGCAATACCGCGTTGCCGGGGCCAGTGCCGCCGGGACAGGCGGGAGCACGGGGCCAGTCGCTGGCCTGCCGGGCCTGTTCAGGCGGCGAGGGCGGCGGCGGCCTGCAGGGCCCCGGCAACGACCGGTGCCGGGATATGGACGCGTCCGGGTGAAATCGCGCTGACGATGTCGGTGCGCCGCAGCGGCTGCCAGAGCCGCGGCTCGGGCGGCAGCGCGCGGCCGGCGCTGTCACTCACGAGCGCGATCAGCGGGCGCGCCGGCTCGTCCTCCACCTGCAGCCGCACCACGCCGAGCCGCCCGTCGGCGAGCTGCACCCAGGACCCGGTCGGATAGAGCCCCAGCGCCCGGCTGAAGCTGCGCACGATGGAGGCATCAAATTTCTGGTGGCGCAGGCGGTTGACCAGGCGCACGGCGTCGTGGGCGGCCCGGGCGCTGGCGTAACGCCGGTCCTGCATCACGGCGTCGTAGGTGTCCACGACTGCCGCCAGCCGGGCAGCCAGCGGGATATCGGTGCCTTTCTGTCCCCGCGGATAGCCGCTGCCGTCCAGCCGCTCGTGATGGCCGAGCAGGGCTTCCTCCAGGGGCTCGGACAGGGTCGCTGAAAACCGCACCAGGTAGAGGCCCCGGCGCACGTGACGGTGCACGAAGCCGCGTTCATCCGCGCTCAACGGGCCTGCCTTGGCGAGTATGGGCACCGGCACCGAGGTCTTGCCGATGTCCAGCAGCAGCCCGGCGAGAGCCAGCTCATCCAGTGTCGGTCGTTCGAAGCCGATCCGGTGGCCGGCGAGGGCCATGAGCACGGCGCAGCCCAGCGCCCGCCGATGCAGATAGCCCACGCGAAGCTCGGTGGCCATCAGCCACGGGAGGGTGTCGGGATCTTCCCGCAGCTCACTGACCACCGGTGCCACGGCATGGCGCAGCGTCACGAGCGAGAGCGGTTCCGAGCGGTGTGCCCGGCGCACCGCGTCGGCAAAGGCATGGCCGAGCTGACGCAGATTGTGCCGGCTGCGCGTCAGCGGAGCCGGCAGCTCATCCGGAGCCAGTGCCTCGAGCCTTGCCGTGAGCCCGGTGGCAAACAGCTCCTCCTCGCTGTGCTCCGAGAGCGCCGGATCGACATAGACATAGGCGCACAGCCGCCGCAGCTCATCGAGCTGCTCGGGATGGCCGAGCAGGAAGCCGTGGGTCGCGTACGGGGTCTGGAGCCAGGGGCGATCCAGCTCGGCAACATACATCCCGAGCTGCAGACGGCTGCAGTCGACGGGCACCAGACGCGCAGAGGGCAGCACTGTGGCGGCCTTGTTCTTATTGTGACGCGGATCACTCTAGCAGCCGGGGCAGCCTGAAACCGTGACGCGCCGCACGGAGTGCGGGAACCTGATTATGGCAAGGAGGCGGGCGGTGCCGGCTCGTCTGCGGGCCCGGTTCTGCTGCCGCAGTTCCAGCGCTGCGCGTCGCACTCTGGCGGTGTGGAGGTGCCCGGCGACCCGTCGGGGCAGGGATTCTCCAGAGGCGTCTCCAGCCCCCCGATGACCAGCGCGCGTATCGCCAGGTTGCCGTCCGGGCAGCGGGTCATGATCGCGGTTACGTCCAGCGCATAGGCCCGATCCTCGCGGCGCGGGCGATAGGGCAGTTGCCCCCACCGGTCGTCGTTCCCGTAGACGCGCAGCGTCAGCGCTTCCGCGTTGCCCTGACTGCCACCCGGCTCAGCAGGGGCAGCCGCCGGCGGGCGGGCGCTGTCGCGGGGCTGCGTGCCCGTATTCCACGGGGATTGTGGTGGAGCCGGTGTAGTCCGCGGCGGATCCTGCGATCCCGGGCCCGGAAGCTGCTGGGCGGCTGCCGCGGACCCGAGCAGCATCAGGCACAGCGTCCGGATTGCACGGGGGGCCACCACCGCAGATCAGTCCCCGGCCGCCGGCAGTTGCCCGGTGAGATACCGGCGCACATCCGCGGCGATGGTGGGGCCGGCCTCATCGGCGGCCATGTGCCCGACGCCGGGGTAGGTGCGGATCGTGACCGACGGGGCGTTGCTGAGCATGCCGCGCAACTCTTCCGCCTGCGCGACCGGGGCCTGGGGGTTCTTCTCGCCCCACAGGATCAGCGTGGGCACGCTGATGGCGGCCGTCACCCGGGGCAGGTCGGCGCTGGAGTAGGTGCGCAGGCGCGCGAGTATTGCTTCGCGCTGTCCTTCCCTCAGCCACATGTCGTACCACTGGTCGATCAGCCTGTCGTCCACCCGGGACGGGTCGCCGAAGCGGCTGGTCAACATGAACTTCGCAAGCGCCCGCGGCGTGACGTATTTCAGGATGTCAGCCGCCTTTGGCAAGCCCTGGCCTGACCGCTGCATCGCGCGTCCCTCGAGGGCGCCGGGGCTCAGCAGGATCAGGTGGTCCACCCGCCCGGGGTGAGCCGCCGCGTAGTGCAGGGCCACCGTTCCGCCGATCGACGTGCCGCCCAGCGTGAAGCGCCGCAGGCCGAGGGCGTCCACGAAGCGCTCCGTCAGGTGCACGGTGCGCGCGAGGCTGTAGTCGCCCGAGGGATCGGGGCCCGTGAGACCGTGCCCCGTAAGGTCGAAGCGGATGATCCGGTAGTCGCCCTTGAGGGCATCCACCCAGCCGTCCCAGCTCAGCAGGCTGCCGAAGTTGGCGTGGATCAGGACGATGGTCGGGCCGCTGCCTTCATCCCGGTAGTGAATGCGTACGCCGTCAACGTTGAGGAAGCGGGAGGCCGGCGTGGTGTACCTGGCTTCCAGTACCTCCGCCGGAATATCGCGGTAGACAAATGCTGCGACGGCCAGGGCGATGGCCAGGATGACGGCAAGGGTGGCCAGGGAATAACCGAGGTAGCGGAGGGCTCTCATCCGAAGACTATACCGGAGGCCCGGCAGCTGTCTCCCTAAAGGCCGAGGGCCGCTTGCGCGGCCCTCGACTTGCGGTACTGACCTGTGCGGTCAGGCGCGGGTACTTACTCCTGCATCTTCTCGCCGGCATCCTGGACGGCCTCACCGGCCCCCTGGATGCTCTCGCCAGCAGCCTCGACCGCCGCGCCAGCGGCGTCGGTGGCAGCATCGGCAGCAGCGCCAGCGGCGTCGGTCGCGGCATCGGCAGCAGCGCCAGCAGCCTCGGTCGCGGCATCGGCGGCAGCGCCAGCGGCCTCGCCGGCGGCGTCCGCCGCCTGGGAAGCGCTGTCCACTGCCTTCTGGGCCGCATCAGATGCCGTGTCAGCGGGCTTGCCACCGCAACCGGCGATCATCACCAGCGTCAGCGGAAGCGCAAGCCAAGCCTGCCGAATCAATGTGCTCATCGGTAGTCCTCCTGTGTAGATCCCTCCGGTGCCCGGCGGATGCCCGGCCCGGCAACTGTTGCCATGGTTGACTGCGCTGCACCCCCGGACCACCCCGTCCGTCGGTGCGTCACAGCCACTCTGGTTCCCATCCCTTGTCGATAAAAACGCCCGCTGAGAGACAGCGGGCGCGAGGAGAATACACCAAATCGGCGGCCGCCGGCTTGCCAGAGCGCGGGCCGGGTGGCGCCCGGCCGGGGATCCGTCGTCGGCCATCTTGGCGACAAATATTGACCAAACGTCGCTAAATGAGGCATGCTCCCCCGGTCATGCGGGCCCTGCTTCAGACCGTTTCCCGTCCTCCGGACGCGCCGCCCATCCGGCCGGGGATCCCGTCGTGCCGCGCATAGATGCCGCCAGCATCGAGGAGCATGTCCGGCTGCAGACCGCGCGGATCCTTGATGCGGCGAATGCGCTGTTTCGCGCCAGGGGCTACCGCCAGACCGACATGGACGACATTGCGGCCGCAGTGGGCCTGGCGCGCAACTCCCTTTACCGCTACTACCGCAACAAGGACCACCTGCTGCTCGCCTGCGTTGCCCGTGACATGGGCGCCTGGGTGGAGGAAATGCGGACGCTCGACGGGCGCTATGCCGACCCCGTGGAGCGGATCGGGGTCTGGCTCGACCTGCAGATCGACCTGGCGACAGGACCGACCCATGCCACCCTCGAGATGATCGGCGAGTTGCGCGAGGCGCCAGCCGAGGTTCGGCGCGAGATCGCCACCCTGCACGAGGCCCCCGCCATCGTGCTGGAGGCCGCCGTGGCAGAAGTGCTGCGGGGCAAGCGACGGGACATCGCCCTGGTCGCCGCGCTGATCGCCGGCATGGCGGATGCCGGTGCCAGCCAGGCGCTGCACCGGGGCAACAAGGCCGCAGTCAAGCGGGAACTTCGCGCCGCCGTGCTGCGGCTTCTTCAGTAGTAACCGGACAGAATCTTTCATGAGCGACCAGAATCTCCGCCCACTGATGTTCGTGCTGTTTGTCGGCGTGCTGATGGCGGCACTCGACCTTGCAATCATCGGCCCCGCGCTGCCCGCCATCCAGGCCGAGTTCGACATCGCGCCGCGACAGCTTGCCTGGATCTTCAATATCTACATCCTGCTGCAGCTCATCGGCACCCCGCTGATGGCGAAGCTGTCGGACCGCTACGGTCGGCGTGGCATCTATACCGTGAGCCTCGTCCTGTTCGGCCTTGGCTCGCTGATACTCGTCGGGGCCCCGGATTACTGGGCGCTGCTGCTGGGCCGTGCCGTGCAGGGCTTCGGCGCGGGCGGGATCTTCCCCGTGGCGAGTGCCGTCATCGGCGACCGCTTTCCGCCCGAGAAGCGCGGCCCCACCCTCGGTCTGCTCGGTGCCGTATTCGGGATTGCATTCCTGATCGGCCCGGTGCTCGGCGGCATCCTGCTGCGTTTCTCGTGGCACTGGCTGTTCCTGATCAATGTGCCCATCGTGCTGCTGCTCATCTGGCAGGCCTGGCGCCTGCTGCCCGGTTCCGGTGCGCCAACTTCCCGGCCCTTTGATGCGCTGGGGGCGGTGCTGCTGTCGCTGCTGCTCGCGTGCGTGGCGGTGGTGTTCACCGAGATGGACAGCAGCCGCATCATGGCCAGCCTCACGTCCCTGCCCGTGGCGCCGTTCGCGGTGCTGTTTGTCGTTCTTGCCCCGGTGTTCTGGCGGCTGGAACACCGGGCCGCCGATCCCATCGTTCCACCGCGACTGCTCGGCTCGGCGCAGATGCGCCTCACCGGCGCCATCGCGGCCGGTACCGGTACGCTGGAGGCGGGTTCGGCCTTCTTCCCGGCGCTCGCCGTATCCGCGCTCGGCGTCACGGACTACAACGCGAGCCTGCTCATGATGCCTTCGGTGCTGGCGACCGCCGTCGGCTCGCCCATCGTCGGCCGGCTGCTCAACCGCTACGGCTCGCGGCTGCTCGTGCAGGCCGGTCTCGCGTGCGTAGCGGCCGGCGCCCTGCTCTACGGGCTCACCGACCTCACCATCACGATCTTCATCGTGGGCGGCATCATCGGCGGTTTCGGCCTTGCCGCCCTTCTGGGTGCGCCGCTGCGCTACATCGTGCTGAATGAGGCGGCGGCCTCGGACCGGGCCACGGCCCAGGGGCTGCTCACCGTCTTCCTGTCCATCGGACAGCTGGTCGGCGCCGCACTGATCGGCGGGGTGGCCACTTCCCAGGGTGGCGGGGCGCACGGCTACCAGCTTGCCATCCTGATGCTCGGTCTGCTGACCGCCGTCCTCGTGGTGGCGGCTTTCGGCCTCAAGTCGCGGGCCGTCGAGCAGGCAACCGCCGCACCTCACTGATCCCGGCCGGGCTCCGCGTGCCGGATGCGCGCGGCGGTGTAGCGCACCGCCGCGTAAGCCAGCACGCCCAGCATCAGCAGGTTGAATCCGGTCACGCAGGCGAGCTTGGCTCGTTTTGCGGCCACGATCAGCACCGGCAGTGCGCCGGATTCGACCGGGTAGCGCACGAGTGCGGTCAGCACGGCCAGGTTCTCCAGCCAGTCGAAGACGGTCCCGAGCAGCGGCAGGACCAGCAGACGTTTATCGACAAGCCGCTGGTAGACGCCGGGCGCACTGCTGCGCAGGGCATAGGCAATGGTGGCGGCCAGGAACAACCCGGAGAACAGCGGAAAGCCGAGGTCGATGAGCGCAAAGCGCAGGTAGAGATCACGCGCCCCCGGCTCGTAGCCGGCAAACTGCGGGTAGATCTCCGATGTGGCCAGTGCGTGCTGCAGGTCGAGCGGATCCATGCCGCCCGCCAGCGGCCTGAATGCTGTGGCAATCTGCTGCAGCACCAGCAGCGACGCGATGGCCAGTGCCGCCACGACGAGGTACAGCCAGCCGGTGCGGGAAATGCGCAGGACCTGATCCTGCAGGGTGCGGAGCATCATCAGATCTCCCGGATGTTCCCTGCATGATGCCCGGTCAGAAACCGTGACTCAAAGTCCGTCGCTATACTCCCGGCCCGGGATCTGCGGTGAAGTGCGGGAGAGGCCTCAGGTGGCGTACTGGCTGATGAAATCCGAGCCGTCGGTGTACAGCATCGATGATCTCGAGCGGGATGGGGTAACCAGCTGGGGCGGCACCCGCAACTACCAGGTGCGCAACCTGCTGCGTGACGATGTCCGCAAGGGCGACCAGGCCTTCTTCTATCATTCCAGCTGCGCAGAGCCCGGCATCGTCGGGCTCATGGGGGTCAAGGCGGCGGCTTATCCCGATCCCACCCAGTTCGACCCCCGGTCGGGATATTACGACCCGAAGAGCAGGCCCGAAGCGCCGATCTGGCTTGCGGTGGACGTGGCTTTCCAGCGGAAGCTCAGGCAGCCCATCGATCTGCAAACGCTACGGGCACATCGCGAACTGGCCGGGATGCTGATTCTCCGGCGCGGGAACCGCCTGTCGGTGACGCCGGTGAGTGCGCCGGAGTGGACGTTCATCATGGACAAGCTGGTCGCTGCCTGACTGCAGCCCCTCGTGCGTACGCACATGCGGGCGTACATAGGCCCCGGTGCGCGCGCGGATCTCTGCCGAAGCCTGCCGCTTGCAGTTCCTCCCGAACTGTTCAATGGATAGAAAAGGCGAGGCAGTAGAGGAACTCGATACCCATCGCTGATCCACACAACCTGCAGCGCTTCCATTCGGCCCAGGCGCCGGCCTATTTGCCGAGGCAGCGCCGGGTGAGGTCTTCGACGAGGCACTTGAGGGTTGCTGCGGCGGCATGCGCGACGAGCGCACTGTGCAGTGGGGGGCACTGGTCCGTGCAGCCAGGGACGCCAAACAGAGCATTGAGCCCGGGACCCCTCTCCCCGCTCCGCCGGCGCCCGGATTCAAGCGACTCAGCAATCTACTCGCCCGGCGTGCCTGTCTTTCGCCAGGACGACGGCACGGCGCTCGAGGAACCGTGGCTGCTGGCTTTCCTGACCTGCGCAGCGCCCTATGCCCCAACCATCGGCCAGCCCCGGTCGAGGAAGCTGTTACGCAGCCGTATCAGGCGGGTGCTCGCCATCGGTCGGGCCTATGGCCACACCGCACTCGTGCCGGGGACCTGGGGCTGCGGCGCCTTCGGGAATGATCCCCGGACCACGGCTGAGGACTTCCGCGCTGCCCTGGTCAGTCCGGCCAACAGCTTTGGGTACATGGACGGCGGAATTGACCTGGCATACACGGAGCGCTTCGGGTGGGATCTCCAGGACCGGCTGAGGGGCATGCTGTCCGGGCGGCATTTTGGCGAACTGCCAGTGGGGCAGGCGGTGATCCTGGAGACGCTGGACCGTGAGTACCCCTTCCTGGTGAGTGCGCCGACCAGGCCACAAATGAGGCGCACTGGAGGCTGACGCGCGAATGACTAGCCTTCGTCGGCCTCCACCTCATCAAGAATCTGACGCCGCACGGCGCTGATATCGGCGGCCCGCGAGCCGACCCGGTTCGCGCGGCACCGGGGCGTGCGGGGGCACGCGCTGCTCCGGGGGCAGATCATGCTGGCTTTGCCGTCCAGTGCATCCGCGATCCAGGCGACGTTCAGCACCCGGCCCACTGACCGCAGTGCCGAGGCGGCATCTGCGGGCACCGTTCCCTGGCCACCGTGGCGACGACAGGACTGCCCGATGCTCTCCGCGATCTCGTCCGCGGAGAAGCCCTGTGACTCCAGCGCCGGCAGCAGGTCCACGCCCACGGACATCACGTGCGGATTGCCCGCCATGTCCTTCGTCCGCACCGAGTGGCAGCAGTAGAGCAGCGACCGGTCGCCGTCGATCAGCACCGAGATCTGGGACGCCGGCTGGTTCGCGCGCGTCTGTTCGAGCATGCGGAACACGGCCCAGTGGGGGCAGGGATCGGAGACCATGGCCAGGTTCCCCCAGGGCAACGGTATTCCGTTGCCCCGGTACACCGCACGCAGGAATCCGGGTGGATAGGCATCAAAGAAGTGCCAGTGGCGGTAGGGCGATACCGCCGTCATGCGCCGCATGACCACCGCCGGTGTCAGTTCGAGACGTTGACCCGCCTCCACGCGGTAGTTCTCGCGGCTGAGAAAGCGGCGGAAGGGGCGCTTCGGGCAGAGCAGCGCGCCGGCAAAGAAGCTGCACTCGAAGTCACGCCAGGCAAACAACACATCCTGGGTGTTCATGCCGCCCGTGTTCTGCTCGGACCCTGTGGGGCTGCCGCCCATCTCGCCCCCCGTCGCGTGGGCCGATTTCAGGCCGTCGCCGCCGTGCAGTACCTTGTGCGCCAGGTGGGACGCCAGGTCGAACTTGAGGCGCGCGGGATCCCGCTGCAGCTGCCGGTTGAGATACACATGCCCGGGCGCCTCGAAGAAGGAACGCATCATGCTGCGTACCTCCCCCTCGTTGTCCCGCGCCAGCAGCGGCTTGCGGTCGAACCAGTGGATCTCCAGGCCGTGGCGGCGGGCGAGTCTCAGCAGGTCATCCACCGTCAGCGGGAAGCGCCGCTCACCGACCTCTTCCGCCGATCGCTCCAGGTCCGGGAAGTCATTGCGTGACGTCTCCTGGTAGGAGCGGATCAGCAGGTGGGCAAACTGCCGGCCCGTGGTGCCGGTCTGGGCCAGCAGTTCGGGGATTGCCGCCTCAAGCAGTTCCCGCGAGAACAGGAAGCCCGGTTCCAGCGGGATCCGGGCGATGCCGCCGGCCTTCAGGTCCCGCGGCGCGGGCTGCACCTCGGGATTTCCGTCCAGGAACCAGCGGGGATCCTTCTGGAACACCGACGCCAGCAATTCAAGCAGCGGGGCCGAGGGAATGCGCTGCCCGGTCTCGATCATGCTGAGGTAGGAGACGGATGGCGCCAGGGCCGCGTTCTGCTGGATACAGCGCGTCGAAATATCCTGCAGGGTCAGGCCGTTCCGCTTGCGCAGGCTGCGGAACTTGGCCCCGAGGAAATGACTCTTGCGGAGCAGACCGGACATAAGCTCTATGTGAAATTTACAGTGTGAACTTTCCGATGTGAAATTTCTCGCCGGACGTATCGTAGGATGGACTCGCAGGAACAACAACCCCCCACAGGAACAAGACCATGAGCACAGCAGGCGACGCCGGGCAGCTGCAGCGTGAGTGGGCAGACAGCCCCCGCTGGAAGGGCATTTCACGGGGCTACACCGCAGAAGACGTGGTCCGGCTGCGGGGCTCGGTGCAGGTCGAGCACACCCTGGCCCGCCTCGGCGCGGAGAAGTTCTGGCGGCTGCTCCAGACCGAGAAAGTCGTGTCGGCACTCGGCGCCCTCTCCGGCAACCAGGCCGTGGAAGAAGTGCAGGCCGGTCTCAAGGCGATCTACTGCTCCGGCTGGCAGGTGGCGGGCGACGGCAACAGCTCCGGGGAAATGTATCCGGACCAGAGCCTGTACGCCGTGGACTCGGTGCCGAAGATGGTGGAGCGCATCAACAATGCGCTGCTGCGCACCGACCAGATTCACCACATGGAGGGCAACGCGAAGATTGACTGGCTGGCGCCGATCATCGCGGACGCCGAGGCGGGTTTCGGCGGCAATCTCAACGCCTTCGAACTCATGAAGGCCATGATTCGCGCCGGTGCGGCGGCCGTCCACTACGAGGACCAGCTCTCATCCGCCAAGAAGTGCGGCCATATGGGCGGCAAGGTCCTGGTGCCGACCCAGGACGCGGTGAACAAGCTGGTGGCGGCCCGGCTGGCCGCGGATGTCATGGGTGTGCCCACGGTGCTGATTGCCCGAACCGACGCGGACGCCGCGAACCTGCTCCAGTCGGATTACGACGCGCGGGATGCAAAGTTCCTCACCGGCAAGCGCACCAGCGATGGCTTCTTCGAGGTGAAGGCCGGCCTGGACCAGGCCATTGACCGGGCCCTGTCATATGCGCCCTATGCCGACCTGCTCTGGTGCGAGACCTCAAAGCCGGACATCGCCCAGGCCGAGCGCTTTGCCACGGCCGTGCATGCGAAGTTCCCCGGCAAGCTGCTCGCCTACAACTGTTCGCCATCCTTCAACTGGAAGGCCAACCTGCCTGCCGAGCGCCTGCGGGACTTCCGGGAGCAGCTGGCGGCGCTCGGCTATCGCTACCAGTTCATCACGCTCGCCGGCTGGCACGCACTGAACCTTTCGATGTTCGAGCTGGCCCGGGCCTACCGGCAGGAGGGCATGTACGCCTACTCCGAGATGCAGCAGCGCGAGTTCGCCAACGAGCAGCACGGTTTCCGGGCTGCGAAACATCAGGCCTTCGTGGGCACCGGCTACTTTGATGCCGTGCAGACCGTCATTTCCGGTGAAACCTCTACCCGGGCGCTCGAGGGCAGCACCGAGGAGGCGCAGTTCAGGGGTGCCGGTGGTCATTGAGATGCGTCTGGAGCGCGGGCATCGTGGACGGCGGTAGCGGGGGTCCGGTGGTCGCGGACCTGGCCCGCCGGACTGCGACCGGTATCTTTGCGGCCTTCGAGGACTACAACCAGTCCTTCCGCGCCATCACGCGCCGGGCCGAGCGTCGCTTTCTGGAGCGCGAATGGACGCTCGGCCAGCGGGATGCCGTGGAGCGCATCGAGCTCTACGATCGGCGGGTCGAGAAATGCCTTGCCGGTCTCGTGGGCAGCATGGGCCGCCAGATCGCCGAGGAAGACGCCTGGCGCGAGATCAAGGCGGAGTTTGCCCGGCTGATCGCCGACTGCCCGGACCGCAAGTTCGATGCGACCTTCTTCAATTCACTGACGCGCAAGGTCTTCAAGACCGTGGGCCTGAACCCGGACGTGGAGTTCGCCACGGTGACTGACGAGCAGGCCGAGACCGGTGTCCCGCCCCGTCCCGGCCAACTGCCGGTTCGTGCGGCACCTGCGGGGCTTCCGTTGTCCGGATCGGTGGCTTTCCTGATTGGCGGTACTCCCTGGGCAGACTGCTACGCGGATGCCGGGGTCACGACGGGCTTCATCGCCGGCGAGATCACCGCCGTGCTCGCCGCCAGGTCACTGCCTTCGTCCGGACTGCAGCTTGAAGTGCTGGCCCCGGTGTTCTACCGGGCGACCCGGGCCTTCCTGGTCGGCCGGCTGAGCGGTGAAGGCTGGAGCCTGCCGCTGATCATCGCCTTTGCCCATCCCGACGGCGGAGTCATTGCCGATGCCGTCATGATGTCCGAGTACGAGGTGCGCCCGCTGTTCGGATTCTCGCGCTCGTACTTCCACGCGGACCTGCCCGCGGTGGAGCCTGCCGTGCAGTACCTGAGCTCGATCATGCCCGGCAAGCCGCTGGACGAGATCTACACGGTGCTGGGCCGGGCGAAGCAGGGCAAGACCGAGCGCTACCGCGCGCTCTTCCGGCACCTCGCGCGGTCGACGGACCCCTTCGTCCACGCCGAGGGTATCCGCGGGCTCGTGATGGTGGTGTTCACGCTCGCCTCGTCACACCTGGTTTTCAAGGTGATCCGCGACCGCTTCCCGGAGCCCAAGGCCACATCCCGTGAGGAGGTCATGGCCAAATACCAGTTCGTGTTCCAGCACGACCGGGTGGGCAGGCTGGTGGATGCCCAGGAATTTCGCCGGCTGACGTTCCCCCGCAACCGGTTCTCGCCCGCGCTTCTCGACGAACTGCTGGGCGAGGCGTCCAGCACCTGCCGCATCGAGGGCGATGACCTGATCATCGAGCACTGCTACCTCGAGCGGCGGCTGAAGCCGCTCGACGTGTATCTCCGCGAGTCTGACAGCGACACGGCGCGCCGCGCCATCCGGGACTACGGCCAGGCGATCCGTGACCTGGCCCTGAGCAATGTCTTCCCCGGCGACCTGCTGCTCAAGAACTTTGGCGTCTCCCGGCACGGGCGTGTGGTGTTTTACGATTACGACGAGCTGTGCCTGGTGACTGAATGCAATTTCCGTGACCTGCCTGCGGCCCGGGACGACGTGGACGAAATGCGGGATGAGCCCTGGTTCTACGTGGGCCCCAGCGACGTGTTCCCGGAGCAGTTCCTGGTATTTCTCGGCCTGCGGGGCGAACTCCGCGCTGAATTCCTTGCCCATCACGGGGATCTGCTCACTGCCGACTACTGGCGGGAGCTGAAGGCCGCCCATCTTGCCGAACGCCACCTCGAGGTGGTGCCCTATACCCGTCGCCGCAGTCTGGTCAACGGGATCGCTGCCTCGTCCGGCTGACGCGATTTTTGCGTATGCTTGCCGGCGCTTCGGAGGCCGGGGGGCGACTCACGCCTGACGGGATGCCCGCTGCGGCCGGATCGAAGCACTCTCCGTACCTGTGCAGGAGCCAGCAGTGGCCAGTGCCTTGCCGCGGGATCGCCTGATCCTGCTCGTCGGTCTCATTACTTACGGCATGGGCCAGTCCCTGCTGTTTGTGATCTTTGCGCCGCTGGCCCGCCAGCTTGGACTGCAGGAGTGGCAGCTCGGGTTCGTCATTGCGGCCTCCAACGTGATGCTGGCGTTTTCAGCCCCGCGCTGGGGGCGCGCGAGCCAGCGCATGGGACGGCGCCGTGTCTACCTGATCGGACTCGGTGGCTTCGCCGCGGGTTACGCGGCACTTGCCGTTGGCGTACAGCTCGGTTTGAACGGTCTGGTCACGGGCGGCCCCCTGTTCATGCTGCTGCTCGCCCTGCGTTTTTCCTATGGCGTCGTGGTGGGGGGCATCAATCCTGCCGCGCAGGCCTACATCGCGGACACCACGGACGAGCAGTCCCGCTCGGCCGGCATGGCGCTGGTGGCCATGTCCGGCGGGCTCGGCACCATCCTCGGGCCTGCGTTCGGCGGCGCGCTGACCGTCGTGAGCCCGGTGTTCCCCATGTATGCCGCGGCCGCGCTGGCCGCGCTGGCGGGCATGTGGGCCTGGAGCGCGTTGCCGGAACCACCCCGTCGCGCAGCCGTGGGGGGCGAAGTGCGCCTGCGCGTGCTCGATCGGCGGGTGCTGCCCTACCTGGTCGGCTGGGTGGTGGTGTTTGGCGTCTTCACCGGCGTACAGACGATCACGGCCGCCTACATAGCTGATCGCTTCGGCGTGACGGAAACCATCCCGGCCCAGCGCACCATGATGTTCGCGATGCTCTCCATGGCCTTCGTGACCGTGTTCGTGCAGGCCGTCGTGCTGCAGCGCTGGAGGGCGCCGCCCGGAACGATGCTGCGCGCCGGCTTCGGCATCATGACGGCAGCGCTGCTGCTGCTGGCCTTCGGCCCGGGGTTGCCGTCGCTGTACGGCGGCTACGCGCTGTTTGGCCTGAGCTTCGGGTTCACCGCACCGGGCCTGAATGCGGCCGGCAGTCTCAGCGTCCGGCCGGAGGAGCAGGGGGCCGTGGCCGGTCTGCTGTCGGCCGCGCCCACGGTGGGCATGATCTTTGGCCCGATCCTCTGCGGGCTGGTCTATGCAGTCGCACCCACCGTGCCCATGCTGGGGGGCGCGACGCTCACTGCCCTGGTGGGGATCCTGTTCTTATATATAGCCGTGCCGGATCCGCGGGTGTCCAGACAAGGGGGGTCTTTGACTTGATTCAGCACGTCATGAGTTAAGTCAAAGACCCCCTGCAGGCGCCTTGCCGGTTTCAGCGGGCGCGCAGCAGGCGCATGCCGTTCAGGGTGACGATCAGGGTGGCGCCGACATCGGCCAGTACCGCGAGCCAGAGGCTTGCGAACCCCGGTATCGCGAGCGCCAGTACTGCCAGCTTGAGCCCCAGGCTGAGTGCGATGTTCTGTTTGACCACCCTGCGCGTCAGCCGGCTGATGCGCAGGGCCATGGGTATGGCGCACAGGTCGTCCTGCATCAGCACGACGTCGGCCGTTTCCATGGCCTGGGCCGTGCCGCCACCGCCCATGGCGATGCCGATATCGGCCTGGGCCAGAGCCGGCGCATCGTTGATGCCGTCGCCCACCATGGCCACGGTCCCGCCCTGCTGGAGTTCCCTGACCACGCGCAGCTTGTCCTCGGGCAGCAGGCCCGAGCGCACGTCGTCAAGCCCGCCGATCTGGCCCGCGATGGCTGCCGCCACCCGGGCGTTGTCACCGGTGAGCATCACGGTGCGCAGGGGCGGATGCAGCGCGTGGAGTTCCGCCAGCACGGGCTGGCTGTCGGCCCGCGGCTGATCCTCGACGCCGATGTAGCCCACCATCCGGTCACCCCGGCCCACGAGCATGACGGTCTTGCCGGAGGACTGCAGCGTGGCGGCCTCATTGCACACGGGTTCCTGACAGTCCGGCGCGTGGGCGAAGAGTTCGTGCGTGCCCACCGCGATGCGCTCGCCGGCGACGTCGCCCGCCACACCCCGGCCCAGGTGGGCCGTGACGTTGGCGGCCCGGGGCAGGCGATGAACCACGCCGCGGCGCGTGGCGGAGGCCACCACGGCCTGGGCGAGGGGATGCTCTGACGCCGCCTCGACCGTGGCGGCGACAGCCACCACGTCCTCGCAGGTAACACAGTTATCGTCGTCGATGCCGGGATGGCCGCAATCAGCACCCCGCACCGCCGTCACGGCCGGCTGGCCGGCGGTGAGCGTGCCGGTCTTGTCGAAGGCCACGATCTGCACGCTGGCCAGGCGGTCGAGTTGCCCGCCGCCCTTCACCAGCACACCCTTCTGGGCGAGACGCGCGAGCGCGCTGACCACGGTAACCGGGATGCTGATGATCAGCGCGCAGGGGCAGGCGATGATCAGCAGCGCGAGGCCGCGGTAAAGCCAGCCCTGGCTGCCGTCGGGCGGGTCCAGGAAAGGCTGGCCAAAAACCAGCACCGGGATCGCCACGACCAGCGCGGCCAGCACGACCACGAGCGGCGTGTACCAGCGGGCGAAGCGGTCGATGAAGCGCTCCGCCGGCGTGCGCTCGGCCAGCGCCCGCTCCACCAGCCGGGCGATACGGGTCACGGTCGAGTCCCCGGCGGGCCGCGTGACCTCGATGGTCAGGGCGGCAGGGCCGTTGACCGTGCCGGCCAGCACGGCGTCGCCCACCGCGCGATCCACCGGCATGCTTTCGCCGGTCACGGCCGCCTGGTTGATGCTGGAGGCTCCCTCGAGGATCAGTCCGTCCAGCGGAATGCGCTCGCCGGGCTTGACCAGCACCCGGGCGCCCACCGGCACCGTTGCCGTCGGGCGGCGGAGCTGGTGGTAGTGGGGGGCAGCCGCTGGCTCGTCGTGGTCATGATGGCCGTCGCCCGCGGCCGGCCCGTGATCCGCGTGATTGCAGCCGGAACCGTGCGCATGCGCATGCGCGTGCTCATGCTTTGTTTCGTGCCCGTGCCCGTGCCCGTGCCCGTGCCCGTGCCCGTGCCCGTGCCCGTGCCCGTGCCCGTGGTCGTGGTCGTGGTCGTTCCCCGCTTCGTGCTGACAGCCCGCATGGGCAGGGTGCCCGGCGGCGGCGGGTGCCGGTGCATGGTCCCCGACGTGGGCCTCCAGCACCGTGGCCTCGTCCGGCTGCAGGGACAGGAGGCTGCGCAACGCATCCCGGGAGCGCTCCGCGCTGTAGGCCTCGAGCGCTTCCCCCAGCGTAAAGAGCAGCACCACGGCGGCCGCCTCGCCGGTTTCGCCGATGGCCACGGCGCCCACGGTCGCGATGCCCATGAGCAGGTCGATGGTCACGTGCCGGGCGAAGAACAGCGAACGCAGGCCCTTCATCAGGATCGGTGCGCCGACGATCAGTACCGTGGCAAGCAGCACCACGTCGAGCGGCAGCGCACCCAGGCGCAGTGAGCCGAGTGCCGCCAGCACGATGAGCCCGGTGGCGGCCAGCGCCAGCTGCGTGCGACGCTCGCCGGCCAGGAAACGAAGGAAGCCGCCGAAGCCCCGGAGCTCGGGGCGCGGCGCCTGCCGGACCTCCGACTCGCCGGCGATGCGGTAGCCGAGTTCGCGCACACGGCTCTCGACCTGCTCGCGGCTGGCGTTGCCCGTTGCCTCCAGCGTCTCGGTGGTGAAGTCCACCCGCACGGTGCGGATGCCCGGTACGGACCGCAGCGCCTGCTCGATGGTCAGGGCGCAGCTCCCGCAGTCCATGCCCTGGATCTTCAGGCGCAGGCTGTCGCCGGTTTCCGGGTCGTGCGGGGCAGTGGCGTGCATCGCTGGCATCTCCTGGAAGACCGACGGCCGGTCTTCGGGATGCTCATGTTCCACCTTAAAGAGGGCTTGAAGGTCAAGTGCCGGAATGTGCGGATCCCGGAACCTGCCGGCCGGGAGAGACCCGCGGGGTGTCAGCGTGCCGGACGGCGGAGCAGCGCGAAATCGGCGGCGCGGGGCAGGCGCTGCACGGCCGCGATGAACTCCGGCCTCGGCACGATCACGCGGCGTTCGGCAAGGCTCATCCACGCACCCCGCACCACGATGGTCGCGCACTGCACCCCGTCCCGCCGGTAGAGGCGATGCCGGATCTGCCAGTGTTTCCAGTCCGGGGAGCCGCCGGCCAGCTCGAAGGTGACCGTAATCCGGTCCCCGAGCGAAACTTCCCGGAGGTAGTCTGCCTCCTCCCGGAAGATGATCGGGCCGACGCCCAGTTCGCCCAGGCGTTCCATGGTGAGCCCTACCGCCGCAAAGGCGGCCAGCCGGCAGGTGGTCGCCCAGTCCATGTAGGCGGTATGGCGCGCGTGGCTGTTGGCATCGAGGTCCGCCCAGCGCACCTCGCAGGCAATTGCGAACTCGCTCAGGGCCGGGCCGGGGGTGGTCATCGCGGCCAATCTAGCACGCAGGCTACCGTTGCGAATATCGCTGGCGCGGCGCCGACTGCCGCGCATAATCAGCCCGTGTCACGGCCCGTGACGGGCCCTCACGGGAGCACAATCCATGAGCAACAGAAGCTGGGTCGCCAGGGCCCGCCTCGATTCGCCTCTCGGCCCGCTGACTGCCGTCGCCACCCGACGGGGCCTCGCGGGCCTGTGGTTCGACCGGCAGGCACACCGGCCGGTAACGGCCGGTGTGCCGCACGATCCCGCTAACCCGGTGCTGGTGCGCACGACCCGGGCGCTCGCCGCCTACTGGCGTGGAAAGGGAAAACAGCCCTTACCGCAGGTGCCACTGGATCCGGCGGGGACCGCATTCCAGCGGGCCGTGTGGCGGGCACTGCGGGCCATCCCGGCGGGCGAGACGCGCAGCTACGGAGACATTGCCCGGCGCATTGGCCGGCCGGCCGCGGCGCGGGCCGTCGGCGCCGCCGTCGGGCGCAACCCGGTCGGCATCCTGGTGCCCTGCCACCGGGTGGTGGGCAAGGACGGGAGCCTCACCGGATACGCGGGGGGATTGAGCAGGAAGCAGGCGCTGCTCGCCCACGAAGGGGCTCTCCCCCGCAGTCGCCGCTAGCACGGCTTAGGCGACCGCCCGGTCCTCCAGCGCCAGAAAAAACTGCGCAAACAGGAAGGCGTTGTCGCCATGGGCGGTGAACACGTGTCCCTCGGGCGTGCTTTCCACCTCCGGTTCCGCGTGGGCCACGCAGGCCGCCTCCGAACTCGCAATCTGGCGCAGCGCCGAGCCGATGCGTTCGTCGTCGCCCGGGATCAGCACGCTGTAGCCGTCCGCCTCCCGCCAGACGTGTATATGCCGGCCCCGGAGCACGTCCAGCACCTCGTCGCGGTTCCAGGAGGCCAGGTTGCAGCCCATGCGCTGCATCAGGTCGTTGAGGGAGTCGGCCTGGTCGCGGGGCGTGCTGCTGTGGCCGCACACGTGGTCCACCAGCCGCTGGTAGAGGCGGCGGGCGCCGTCGGCAGCGGGCAGCTGCCCTGACATTTCGCGCAGGAAGACCTCCAGTTCGTGGCGCAGCACCAGGAGTTCGGTCAGGCGCCGCTCGATCTCGAGGAAGCGGTCCTCGGCGATGCGGGCCACGTCGCCGCTGCCCGTCCCGGCACGACCGGCAGCGAGAAACTGGCGGATATCGTCCAGCGAAAAGCCGAGCCGCTTGGCCCGGTTGATGAAGAGCAGGTTCTTTTCCGCCTCGGGGCCGTACACGCGGTAGCCGGCCGCCGTGCGGCGGGCCGGCGTGAGCAATCCTTCTTTCTCGTAGTAGCGAAGCACGGACGAGGCGACCCGGGCGCGTCGGGCCAGCGTGCCAATGGTGTACTCGCGGCGTTCGATGGTGGCCATGAGGGGATCTCGCTGCCGGCTTGACCTTGAATCGGGCTTCAAGGTCTATAGTACCCCTTGAACCGGGGGCAGTCCCCCCGGCAGTGCGGCCGTGGCCGCCGGTTCAGGGAGTCTTCCATGCTCGGCATCGACAAGCGCCTCATCGTCAAGTCCACCAGCCAGTGGCTGGTGGCGGGCATCGGGGCCGGGATCCTCAACGTGCTGCTGAGCCTCGCGCTCTACACGGTACTCGGTCTCGGCATCGACGGGCTCATGCGCGGCGAAGCGGTGGTCGAGAAATACCTGACCGTCCTCGTGGCCCTGCTGGCCGCCAAGCTGGCCGCAGGCTGGTTTTTCCGCTTCGCGCAGTACCGGGCCTCGTCCCAGACCAAGCTTTCGGTGCGTGACCTGATCTATGGCCATGCCCTCAGGCTCGGGCCGGCGGTGCTGGACAAGAAGCGCACCGGGGAACTCGCCAACATCGCCGTGGACGGCATGGACTGGATCGAGCTCTTCTACGGCGTCTACTTCGTTCAGTTCGTGGTCGGCATGGCCACGCCCATCGTGCTGTGCATCTACATTGGCGTCGTGGACTGGGTGGTGGGCCTGTCGCTGGTGCTCGCGATTCCGATGACCCCGCTGTTCCTGGGCGCACTCGCCAAGCAGTTCCGCAAGGTCAGCGAGAAGTACGCGGACGTCAACAACCAGCAGAGCGCGGCCTTCCTGGACGCCCTGCAGGGCATGACCACCCTGAAGATGTTCAACCTGGGCGCCCGGCGCGGCGCCGAGATGTACGCGGCCAACGAGGAGCAGCGGGTGATCACCATGCGCCTGCTGTTCGTCAACCAGATCATGATCCTGCTGGTGGACTTCGGCTTTGCCCTCGGCACGACGCTCGTGCTCACCATCGTCGCGCTGCTGCGGCTGGACGCGGGCTTCCTCACGGCGGGCCAGGTAGTGGCGCTGATCCTCGCGAGCGCGGAGTTCTCGAAGCCGCTGAGCCTGATCGGCGAGTTCTTCTTCGCCGGCGCCATCGGTCGCGAGTTCGCCAAGAAGATCGTCGCCTTCCTCGGCCAGGAGCCGGGTGTCAGTGATCCGGCGACCAATGGCGCCGCGCCGCCGGCGCGCCCCAGCCACGGCGCCCTGACTTTCCGCGACGTGGTGTTCAGCTATCCGAACACCGACAGGCCCGCCGTGGACCGCTTTTCGCTGGACGTGAAACCCGGCGAGACGGTGGCCCTGATCGGCCACAGCGGTTCCGGCAAGACCACGGTGGCCAACCTGATCCTCCGCACGCTCGCGCCCGGCGGCGGCAGCATCGAGATTGACGGCCAGTCCGTTGACCGGGTGCCACTCGACTGGGTGCGGGAGCAGATCGCGCTGGTGCCCCAGGATCCCTACCTGTTCTACGGCACGATCGCCGACAACCTGCGCCTCGCCAGGCCAGGGGCGACCGACCAGGAGCTCATCGAGGCGGCAAAGGCGGCCAACATCTGGGAGTTCATCGAGAAGAGTCCCGCCGGGCTCAATACGCTGGTCGGTGAGCGGGGGCTGTCGCTCTCCGGAGGGCAGGTGCAGCGCGTCGCCATCGCGCGGGCCCTGCTCAAGAACGCGCCGATCATCGTGCTCGACGAGCCTACCTCGCAGATCGACCTCGAGACCGAGTCCGTGATCCACGAGGCGCTGGAGCGGCTCACGAAGAACCGCACCGTGATCCTGATCGCCCATCGCCTGAAGACCGTGCAGACCGCCGATCGCATCGTGGTGATGGCGCAGGGCCGGGTGGTCGAGCAGGGCAGCCACGACGAGCTCACCCGCCTGAACGGTCTCTATGCCCGGATGGTGGGCACTACGCACAGCATGGAAGGCGGCCGCGCGGCCGCAGGGAGCCTCGCATGAGCGCCGCCGAAATACTGCCGAACGGCAAATCCCACTGGAGCACCATGCTGCGCCTCCTCCGGTTCATGAAGCCGCTGAACGGCGTCATGGCGGTTTCCGTCAGCGCCCGAACCGGCAAGCTCTGGGGAGCCACGATCCTGATCGCGGTCGCGGCCATGTCCGTCTCGAAGTACGTCGCCGACCCCTCCAGCGCGCAGCTCTGGTCCATCACCGGCTGGCTGGTCCTGGCCGCATTTGGCCTCGGCCTGATGCACTACATCGAGCAGTTCACCGGGCACTACGTGGCATTCCGCCTGCTGTCCATGCTGCGCAACGATTTCTACCGCCGGATGGAACCGCTGGCCCCGGCCGGCATGGGAACCCTGCGTACCGGCGACGCCATCTCCCGGGTGATCAACGACTGCGAGCGGGTCGAGCCCTTCTACGCCCACACCATCGCGCCCGCCATCTGCGCCGTGATCGTGCCGGCCTCGCTGCTCGGCTGGCTCTACGCGATTCATCCGACCTTCTTCTGGGCGCTGCTGCCCTTCATGGCCTTCATGGTGCTGGTGCTGCCGACCCTGATCGCGCTGATCGGCGGCACGGGCGATGCCGACTGGCGCCGCGTACAGGGCGAGGTCAACGCCTTTCTTACCGACAGCCTGCAGGGCCTGCGCGACACGCTGGCTTTCGGTGCCGGCGAACGCAGGCGCAAGGAGGCCTGGCGCATGGGCGAGGAGCTGGGCCGCGGCCAGGAGCGCCTGACCCGCGCCGATGCCTTCCAGCGCGGCGTGACGGAGTTCGTCGTGGCCGCCGCGGCCGTCGCGATGCTGTGGGTGGGCCAGGACCTGGTGCAGGCGGGCGCCGTGGACGCCCTGAAAGACCTGCCCGTGGTCTTTGCCATCACCGTCACGAGCTTTGGTGCGGTCATCGGCCTGAACAACGTGATCAACGACTACCGCGTATCCATTGTCTGCGCCGACCGGCTGTTCGAGTTGATGGACCAGGAATCGGTGATCCTGGATACCGCCAAAGGCCGTGTCGGCAGGCTCGAGCCCGCCGTGGCCTTCGACAACGTGTCCTTCGGCTACCAGTCCGGCAATGACATCCTGCGCGGCACCAGTTTCCAGCTCGCCCCCGGTGAGCACGTGGCGCTGGTCGGTACCAGCGGTGCCGGCAAGTCCACCATCGTCAACGTGCTGCTGCGATTCTGGGATGCGACCGGCGGCGAGATCCGCATTGGCGGCAGGTCCATCCGCGACCTCCCGCTGGAGGAACTGAGGGAGCAGATCGCCGTGGTCTCCCAGCGCAACTACGTCTTCAACACGACGATTGGCGACAACATCCGCATGGGCCGGCGCGATGCCACGCAGGCCCAGGTGGACGAGGCCGCCCGCCGGGCCAACCTGAAATCGTGGATCGACTCCCTGCCCCAGGGCTATGACACGCCCGTGGGCGAAATGGGCAGCAAGATCTCCGGCGGACAGCGCCAGCGCCTCGCCATTGCCCGGGCCCTGCTCAAGGACGCGCCGATCCTCATCCTGGATGAGGCCACCTCCAACCTGGACGTGGAGACCGAGCGCGAAGTGAATGCCGCGATACGTGAACTGCAGGCCGGGCGCACCACGCTCACCATCGCCCACCGCCTGACCACCGTGCAGAACGCCGACCGCATCCTGGTCCTGGAGCAGGGCCGGGTGGTGGAGCAGGGACGCCACGATGCGCTGCTGGCGAAGGGCGGGGTCTACGCCCGGATCTTCGAGCTGCAGCAGGACGAGGTGGATGCCCTGCTGGATCTCGGCGGCGCGCAGCCCGCCTAGTCCCATGACCGATCAGCGTGCAGGCCTGATGCGTTCCTTCGCGGACAAGGTCGTGCTGGTCACGGGCGCCCTCGGCGGCATCGGCGGGGCCACCGTGCGGCGCTTTGCCGCCGAAGGGGCGCGTCTGGCGCTGACCGATCTCAACCGCTCGGCCGACGAGGTGCCCGCAGACGTGCGGGAGCAGGCTTCGGAGGTTGCGTTCTGGCCGGCCGACCTCACCGTACAGTCCGGGGTAGATGCACTCTTCAGCAACGTCATCGCGCACTTTGGCCGCCTCGACGTGCTGGTCAACGTGGCGGGCTATGATCACGACAACGGGGTGCCCCTCGAGAGTATTTCGCTCGAGCAGTTCCAGAAGAACGTGGACACCAACCTTGCCAGCTGTTTCCTCTGCTGCCAGAAGGCCGCGGCCATCATGAAGGGGCAGAAGGGTGGCGCGATCGTCAACATGAGCTCGCTCACCTGGCGCGGCAGCCCGATGCAGTTCAGCTACTCGGCGGCCAAGGGCGGTGTCTATGCGCTGACGCGCACGCTCGCGCTGGCGCTCGGCAAGTACGGCATCCGCGTGAACGCCGTGGCGCCGGCGCTGATCGAGGTGGACAGCATCGTGCGGACGGTCCCGCCCGAGGTCTGGAAGCAGGTGAAGGCGGGCGTCGGCAGTGGCTATCCGCTGGGACGCATTGGCCGGCCCGACGAAGTTGCGGCGGCCATGGTCTTTCTCGCGTCGGACGATGCCTCGTTCATCACGGGCCAGGTGCTCGAAGTGTCGGGTGGCGCCCGGCTCTGACCGGATCAGTCAACCCGGAAGCCGTCCGGGATTTGGTGGCATACTCCCCCGGACGTCGGCGCACGGCTGACGCGAAATGTCCACAAGCCCTGGGAGTATTGCCATGCAACGGACCCGTGACCTCGCGCGCTGCGCGCTGACGCTGCTCCTTTGGGGGGCTGGATCGGCCCTCGCCGCTGACGCGCCGGCCGCCAGAAAGCCGGATTTCTCGCCGCCGCCACCGGCCGTTGCTGCCGGGCAGGAACTGCCGATGCGCGAGATTCCCAATATTCCCTCGGCGGCCGAGGCCTATTACGCGCCGGATGACTATCACATCATCGCGCAGACCAAGGATCCTGAAGCCCAGCAGCCCGAGCCCGGCAAGGTGGGCGGTGCGGCAACCTGGATCTTCACCGATGACGGCGCAAAGTCATGGCGGGTGAACGCGAAGGGCCAGGATGCCTGCTCCTACTTCTTCCCGGACCAGAAACAGGTCGTGTGGACCTCCACCCGGGACAACCTGCACCTGCCCTCGGGCAACTGGTCGGACTCCAATGACTACCCGCCCGGCGCGGAGCTGTATATCTCCGATCTGGACGGCAGCAACATCCGGCGTCTCACCGACAATGAATACTATGAGGCGGAAGTCTCCGTCTCCCCGGACGGCAAGTGGATCGTCTTTGGCCGCGGCATAGACGGCAACATGAACCTCTGGCGGATCCGGCCGGACGGCACGGGCGAGCAGCAGATCACCTTCACCGAGGACTGGCAGCCCGGCGCACCCTTCTACATGCCGGACAACGAGACCATCATGTTCCGGGCCTGGCGCCGCAGCGAGTACGGCAGGATCAAGCCCACCCCGATGACGGTGTTTACCATCCGGCACGACGGCACGAATCTCAAACAGCGCACCTTCGACCGGACCATGAACTGGGCGCCGTATCCGGCCCCCGACGGCCGCCACTACGTCTTCGTGCGCATGGATGAAGGCGCCAACTGGGAGGTTTACCTGGGCGATCTCACCGGTGCGCCGCCCAAGCGGCTGACCTTCAGTCCGGGCTTCGACGGGCTGCCCTCCCTGTCGAAGAACGGCAGGAAGATGCTCTTTGCCCGCAGTCCCACGGGGCGCAGCAACCTGCGCACCTACGTCATGGACGTGTCCTCGCTGAACCTGGGACCGGAGAACTTCCAGGGCATCCCGGATACCCCGGTGCCCGCCGGTGATCCGATGCGGGTGACCGACTTCAACTCGGGCGCGCGGACAGCCGCGGCAACACCGTCCCGCTAGTCAGCGGGACGGCGCGACGGCAGAAAAGTAGCGGCCCACCTCCGCCGCCCTGGCCTCGGCCAGGGCGGCGCAGAGTTCGATGCCTTCGAGCGTCTCGGCGAGCGTGCGCGAGGCGCCGGGCAGGCGGTCGAGCAGCGGCGTGAAGAAGGCCTCGACCTCGTCGCGTTCGTCCCGTGAGCAGAAGCCGGCGCCGAAGCGCGGCAGCCAGCGATGTCCGAAGCTCGCTGAACTGCGGGCGATGAAGGCCTCGTGGTTGGTTTTGAACCAGTCGAAAGTGGCCCGGCGCTGGCTGGGGCGCAAGGCCAGCGCGATGTCGGTGAGCGCGGGGGATACCGCCGACAGATCCAGCCCGCCATCGGACTCGCCCATCCGCAGCAGGCGCGCGGCGTCAGCGGCCAGCGCATTCGCGAGTCCGGCGTCGCCGGCTTCCAGCGCGAGCAGTCGGGTGAGACGGGTCCGGAACAGGGCCTGGTCCACGGTGGCCATATCGGCCGCGCCGGTCCCCGGCGCCTGGACCGCGTCGAGGCCGTCGAGGCGGGGGCGATAGAGCCGGCGCATCAGCGCCTCGATCCGCGGGCCCGTGCCCGGCGGGGCGTAGTCGTTGCGCAGCCGGGTGAGGCCCGCGCCCGGGGCGACAGCCACGGTGGCATGGGGAGAGCGGGCGATGATTTCGACCGCGGCCACGTAGTCGGCGGTCGCCAGCCGGTTCGCCTGCCACGCTGCCCACAGGCTGTCAGCGGCGGCCAGCGCCTCGATCTCGTTCAGCCGGCTGAAGTTCGCCATCAGTGCGCGCCAGCCGGCCTCGTCCAGCGCGAAGCGGTAGTACCCGGCACCGTCTGCATTGGGCATCACGAAAGTCGGACACCCCTCGGCCGGCAGCTTCACCGTGGCCTCGGCGGCGCTCACCAGCGTGCAGTGCTTGTGCAGGCCCTGGCCATCGTCGTAGCGCAGGCACAGCGGCAACTGCCACGACTGCCGGGTCTCCCCCCGGGAGCCAACGGGCAGGTAGCGGGACTGGCCGACGGCGAGCGCCGCGCCGTCCGGACCGCAGCGGAGGGTTGCCGTCACCAGTGGCACGCCCGGCTGGTCAATGAAGCTGCGGAATGCCGGCACCACGTCGGGGCGTTTCGAGCCAGCTGCCAGCGAGGCCATGAAGTCGTCCACGTCGGCCACGCCATGGGGGAATCGCTGCATGTGGGTGCGAATGCCCGCCCGGAAGCCGTCTTCCCCCAGCCAGCTCTCGAACATGCCGAGCACCGCGCCGCCCTTCAGGTAGGTGATGCCGTCGAAGGCACTGCCGATGTCGGCATTGCGCTCCACCGGGTTGCGGATGCGGCGCGCGCTGATGCGGCTGTCCAGGTCCATGGCCGCCGGGGTCTGCAGTGCCGGCACCAGGTCGAAGCGCAGCGCCGGCTGCCAGGCCTGCCCGGCCTTGTTGCCCATCCAGGTCGCGAAGGCCTCGTTGAGCCAGATATCGTCCCACCAGCGGGGCGTTACCAGGTCACCGAACCACTGGTGGGCGAGCTCGTGGGCGTGGATGCCGCCAAAGCCGCGCCGCTGCTCGAAGGAGGCGTTCTCCGCCAGCAGGATATTGGGGTCGCCGTAGATGATTGCGCCCGCGTTCTCCATGCCGCCGCCGAAATCCGGCGAGGCAATCAGGTCGAGCTTGGGGTAGGGGAAAGGAAAGGCAAAGTAGTATTCGAGATACGCCACCATCGACGCGGTGTTGTCCAGCGCGTAGGCGAGCCGCGGCCCCTTGCCCCTCGTGGCCACACCGCGCAGCGGCAGCGGCTTTCGGCGCAGCGCACTCCGCGGCAGGGCCGCGGTCTCCACCACGTCCAGCGGACCGATCGCGAGCGCCACCAGGTAGGTGGGCAGAGGCAGCGTGCGGGCCAGCTCGACGCGCTTCAGGCCGTCGCCGGCCGGTCGCGTACGGCGGATCGGCGTGTTGCCGATCACTTCGTTGCCGGTGCGCGTCGTGACCGAGATATCGAAGGGCGTCTTGAAGCCCGGCTCGTCGAAGCCGGGAAACATCCGCCGCGCGTCAATCGGCTGGAACTGGGTGAACACGTAGGCGTCGTCGGCGACCACTGACTTGTAGAGACCCTCGCCGGCGCGCCCGTAGGTGGCGGTATAGCTGAGCCGCAGCGTCCCCTTGCCTGCCGGAAGCTCGGACGGGAAGGTCAGGCGTACGACGCCGGACGGATCCACCTGTTCGTAGCGGGCCGCCTGCTCCCGGCCGCGTGCCGCCCTGAAGCTTACGCTGGCCACGGTCAGGCCGTTGCCGTGCAGAAACATGCGGTCGGCCGGTGTCGCCAGGGTCACGTCAATCTCGGCGACACCGGAGAACCCGGCTTCATCCGGCAGCACCCGCAGGTCCAGCCGGTAGGCCAGTGGCGTGACGGCGTTACTGAGCCTGCCGGCGGGCATGCCGGGCGCCGTTCCCGTGGCCGATGGCGGGGCGGCCGACTCCCCGCCGACATGCGCCGGGGCGGTTGAGAGTAACAGGGTACTCGCGAGGAGCAGTGAGAGGATGGTGAAGGGGTGCGGCTGCTGCATGACGATATGCCCCGGGGAATGCCGTATCGAAATCTGGACCGCAAGCTGGACACCTGGCGGTCCCGCCAGGTGCCGCCCCATCATACACAAGCGCGGTATCTGGCCGGGTCAGCTACAGGTACAACTACTTCAGGATCTCGATCAGTTCAACTTCGAAAGTGAGGGCCGAACCGCCCGGGATGCGGGCATTGCCCCGCTCGCCATAGGCGAGTTCGGATGGACAGCTGATGCGGGCCTCGCCGCCCACCTGCATCAGGGGCAGCGCATGGCTCCAGCAGGGAATCACGCGGTCAAGAGGGGTATCGAATGGTCGACCCCGCTCCCGGGAGCTGTCAAAGACCCGGCCACTGCGCAGCGTGCCCGTATAGTGCACGCGGACTCGCGAGGTGGAGGTGGGGCGAGGGCCGTGGCCCTTGCGCAGTTCCCGATAGACGAGGCCGTCATCCGTGAGGATCGCGCCGTCTTCCCGAGCCATTCGCGCCAGGTATGCCCGCGAGTCTTCCGCCTCGGCCCGGTTAGCCTGCTGGTTGCGACGCGCCAGATAGTTGTTGAGGAGTGAAGAATATTCCTCGTCAAAGTCAGGTGCCTCGCCCGCAGCCCCGTCGGTCACGCCCTTCAGGATCCACTTGAGCTCGGCGGGGTCGGAAATGCGCAAGGCGTCCAGCTGGTCGCCGAAGGTGGTGCCCCAGTAGTAGAGCAGCTTCTGGTCGTCGCCCGGGAAGGCCGGGGGCTGGACGGCGGTCGGGTCCGTGCTGTCCTGCGCCGGGGCCGTGCCGGGGAAGACTACGGGGAGCAGCGCTGCCAGAGCAAGAGCTGCTACAAGCTGACAGTGTGCCGCGCGTGGTGATCTGATTGTCATGCCTGGCTCCACGGCTTGTTGCGGAATTGGCCACCCTGCCCGTCACGGCTGGGGGGTATGCGCCGGAGCCGGCCGCTCCGGCAATACCCGGGCGACGAAAGCCCGCATGGCCTCCGCCGTCTCGCGGGGCGCTTCTTCCTGCACATAGTGCCCGGAGCCCGCCACCAGCACGGCGGTGTTCGCGGGCATCAGGCGCCGCAGTTCCTCGAATTCGCCGGCCGGCTTGCCCCGGTCCTGCGCGCCCCAGACGATCAGCGTGGGCACCTTGAGTTGCGGCAGCAACGGCACTTCGGTGGCATCACTGTACTGGCCCATCAGGTGCGTCATGCCGGTGAGATAGCCCGCGCTGCGCCCGGTCCGGCCGAGATCGGCCACCACCTCGTCGGTGACGATGGACGGATCGATGAACGAGCGGCGCAGGAAGTTGCTGCGAAACTCCGGGTCACCGAAGAGCTTCGCCTGCAGCCGGGGAAAGGGAAATACCAGGTACTTGGCAACGGGCGGCACCCCGGTCGTGATGATGCCGGGGTTCATGACCACGAGGCCGATGACGTCCGGGGACTCGAGCGCCACGCGCAGGGCCACCGCCCCGCCCAGTGAGTGCCCGCCCACCACCACGTTCTTCAGGCCGAGTGCGCGAATCAGTCCGGCGGCGATGCGCGCCTGGCTGGCGTTGCGATAATCGAAGGGGGCGGGCTTGGACGACAGGCCATAGCCCGGCATGTCGTAGGCCACCACGTAGTAATCCGGCGGCAGCAGGGGCGCCAGCAGGCGGAAGCTCTGCAGCGAATTGGCGAAGCCGTGCAGCAGCAGCGCGGTGGGCTTGTCCGGACCCGGCTCGCCCCAGCTGCGGTAGCGCAACTCCAGTCCTTCAACGGTGACGAAGCGGTCAGCCGGTCCGGCCAGGTTGACCGCCGGCTCCTCGGCGACGCCGGCCGGCCAGTAGGCGTAGACGACGAGCGCCAGCCAGGCGAGCGCGAGGAGCGCGACGAAGCCGACCAGTGCGCGTTTCAGCCAGCGCATAGATGTCATTCCACCCGGAAGGTGCGGCGATGCTAGCACGCGGCCTGCGCCGGCCGCGGGGAGACGGCATGCTGTTACCAGATGGCCACGCGCCTGTCCGGCGGCAGGTAGAGCCTGTCGCCGGGCTGCACGCCGAAGGCCGCGTGAAAGGCCTCGAGATTGCGCACCACGCCGGTCACCCGGTACTCGTCCGGGGCGTGCTCGTCGCCCAGCAGCAGCGACTGCAGCTTCTCGGGCCGGTACTTGCCCCGGAAGCTCATGGCGTAGCCGATGAAGAAGCGCTGGGCGCCGGTGTAGCCGTCGATGACCGGCGCCTCCCGGCCCGCCAGGGAGCGCTGCCAGGCGCGCCAGGCGAGCACCAGCCCCGCGAGATCGGCGATGTTCTCGCCCAGCGTCAGCGCGCCGTTGACGCTGAAGTTGGGCAGGGGCCTGAAGCCGTTGTACTGGCTGACTAGCCGCTCCGCGCGGATCCGGTACTGCTCGCTGTCCGCCGGTGTCCACCAGTCCCGGAGCCGGCCGTCCCCGTCGAAGTGCCGGCCCTGGTCATCGAAGCCGTGGCTGAACTCATGGCCGATGGTGGCGCCAATGCTGCCGTAGTTGTAGGCGTCGTCTGCCGCCGGGTCGAAGTAGGGCGGCTGCAGGATGGCCGCGGGAAAGACGATCTCGTTGCCCGTGGGGTTGTAGTAGGCGTTTACCGTCTGGGGCGTCATGTACCACTCGTCGCGATCCACGGGCTTGCCGAGCCTGGCCACCTCGTGCGCGTGGGCGAAGGCCCGGGTGCGCCGCAGGTTGCCCACGAGGTCGTCGGCGGCGGTCTGCACCGACGAGTAGTCGCGCCAGCGGTCCGGGTAGCCGATCTTGCTGCGAAACTTCGCGAGCTTGTCCCGGGCGGCCTGCCGGGTCTCCGGCGTCATCCAGTCGAGCGTGCCGATGGAATCGTCGAAGGCCGACTGCAGGTCGCCAATCAGTACCGCGATGCGCTGCCGGGATGCCGGTGGAAAATGCCGCGCCACGTAAACCTTGCCCAGGGCCTCGCCCAGTTCGCTGTTCACCAGCCGCACGCCGCGCCGCCAGCGCGGCCGGTTCATTGTCTGGCCGTTCAGTACCCGGCCCTCGAAGTCGAAATCCTCGGCGACGATGGCGGCATTGAGGAAGGGCGCGAAGCGCTTCAGCGTCTTGAAGCGGAAGTACAGCTGCCACTCCGTGACCGGGATCTCCCCGATCAGCCGGCCGAGGCCCTGGAAGTAATCGGGCTGTGCGACGACGAACAGCGGCAGGTCGGGCAGGCCGGCGGCGGTGAGGAACGCCGGCCAGTCGAATCCTGGCGTCTCGGCGGCCGCTGCAGCAGGCGTACGCTGGTTGCGATAGATCCTGGCGGCGTCCCGGTTCTGCACGGCACTCCAGTGCAGCGTTGCGAGCCGCTCCTCGATGGCCGGGATCACCCGGCGCGCCTCGGCGCTCCCTGTCCAGCCGGCCAGCGTCCAGAGTTCAGCGATGTGTGTCCCGTAGGCTTCCCGCGCGGCCCGGAGCTCGGTCCGGTCGTCCAGGTAGTAGTCGCGGTCGGGCAGGCCGAGGCCGTCCTGCCAGAAATAGGCGAGGTTCCGGTCCGGATCGTCGGCGTCCGCATCCGTGTACCACTGCACCGGACCCTGGATACCGGCCGCCAGTGCGCTGCCCATGAAGGCGACCACGTCCCGGTGGGTGCGGAGCGCTGCGATGGCCGCGAGCTCCGGCCCGAGCGGCGTGACGCCCTGCTGCTCCAGGGTCGCCTCGTCCATGAAGCTGGCATACAGGTCGCCGGTGCGGCGGGCGTCGGGGTCGGCGTGCCGGGCGCCGGTGCCGGAGGCTGAGCTTTCAAGCAGTGCCCGCAGCTGTTCCTCGGTGCGCTCGATGAGGATCCGGAAGCTGCCATAGTCCGCCTGGTCCCCCGGAATCGGCGTGGTGGCGAGCCATTTGCCGTTGGCATGGTTCCACAGGTCATCCTGGGGCCGCACGGTGCTGTCGAGTTCGGCCGGGTCGAAACCCGATGTCGCCGGTGACCCGGCGACGGAGGCTTCCGGCCGGTTGCTGCAGGCCGGGAGCAGCAGCGCGAGCACCACGACAGGGGCCAGGGAAATGGTGGCGGTCGGGCAGATGCGCTTTTGCACGGGCGTGGATGTTAACTTCTCCCCATGAGAGTCACCATGTTCACGGGCCTGCTGAAGGGTATTGCGCCGGGCCTGATCCTGACGGCATTGAGCGCGGTGCCGGGGGCTGTCGCCACTGCCGCCGACCCCCACGCCGGCCATGGGCGGCACGACCGGCCGGTACCGGACGAACTGGGGCGGGTCTATCACGGGATGCCCCACCGGATGACGGCTGCCCAGCTCGCGGAGCTGCGGGCAAAGGTGCCGCTCTATCGCGGCCTCGGCGATGCGCAGATCAGCCGGGCGATGGACGGCATGGGCCCGGACTATGCCTGGTCCGTCAGTCCGGCAGGGCTGCAGGGCCGGGACGGGGTGCTGATACTGACGCACGGCTTCGGCGATGACGGCGATCGCCGCTTCCGGGAGCAGTTGGTGGCCGTCGGCACGATCCAGCCCACGATGCTCGGCATCGGCATGGCCATGATGATGTCGGCCCATATCCAGGCTGCGCTCACCGAACTGGAGGATGCCGGTGCGGAGCGCATCGTGGTGGTGCCCGTGACCTCGTCCCGTACCAACGAGGTCTACCGGCAATGGCTCTATATCTTCGGCCGGCGGAGCAAGGCGGAATTCGCGAGCGTGCCCCGGGTGAGCAGCGGGGCCCGGCTGAGATTCATCGAGCCGCCCGGCGACCACCCCCTCATTGCCGGCATCCTGCTGGACCGGGCACTGGAGATCAGCGAATACCCGACGCACGAGACGGTGATCATCGTCGGTCACGGGGCCACCGACCGCCGGGACAATGCCGCTGAACGGAAGGCCCTCGACAGGCTTGCGAGGCGCGTGAAGAAGGCCGGTAACTTTGCCGCCGTGCGTGCGATCACCCTGCAGGACGATGCGCCGCCCGCGGTCAGGGCCGCCAATGTCGACCGGCTGCGGTCACTGGTCGCGAAGGGCTCCGCCGGGACCGGTCGCGCGCTCGTGATCACCAACCTGGTCAGCGAACGCACCATCCAGGGGAAGATCCGTGAGGACCTCAAGGGCCTCGACTACGCGTTCAACCCGCAGGGGGTGGCGAGCCATGCGAACTTCCTGCGGTGGATGGAGGAGGGGATCCGGACCGCGCTGGCCGGGCCCTGACCACCGGTCACGGCCTCAGCCGGAGGCAGCCACCAGCAACAGCGGCCCCGCCGAGACCACCACGCCGCCCGGCTGCTCCGCGGTGATCGCGAAGGCCCTGGGGTCGGTGACGCGGAGCTTGGCATGGATGGGGATCACCACCTCGCCGGTGGTGGGCACGTCAAACACGCCGCCATCCACCGGGTGCCTGCTGTCCCGTTCGGGTGCGACGATCCAGAGCTGGTATTGCCGGTCCGCCGGATCGTTCACCGGCATGCCGGCGAGGCGCAGATAGCCCGCCTGGCGGGATTCGCTCCACACCACGTCGCCTTTCACGCCCTCGTAGCCGGCCACGGGCGCCGTCCACGGCAGCACGATTACGTCGTCGGCCTCGGTGAGCAGGCTGGCCCGTGCCGTGGCGGGGCTGGTGGTCGCCGGTACCGGTGCGCCGGTGCGCACCACGACGAAGGCGAGTGCGAGCACCGCGGCCAGCGCCCAGCCCATGGAATTCATGCTGTATCGTCGGGGCGCGCGGGCGGCCGTGGCCTCTAGTGGCCGGGGTTCTGCCGGTCTCCCGGCAGGGTGCAGCGTGGTGACCGGCGATACCGGCGCCTGTGGACGGACCGGGTCAGGGGCGCCGGGCCTGAACGCGGCGCCCTGTTCCGCGATTCGTGCGCGGAGATTCGCCGGCAGGCGCGGTGCGCCCCGGGAATCCCGGCGCAGGCAGGCGAGCTGCACCAGAGACGCGGTGCGCATCAGTTCGTCGCCCTGAAGACGGGGTGCCTGCGCCAGCAGTTCGGCGAGTTCCCGGTCAGCACCCGGCCCAAGCGCCGCTGCGGCTTCGTCGGCCAGCAGTTCCGTCAAACGCTCCCTGTTTCTGATGGCGTTCATCCCGGCACTTCTTCAGCGGACCCGTCGCTCACGGTGATCCGCAACTGCTCCCGGATATGAATCAGGCCGCGGCGCACACGGGTCTTGACCGTACCGAGCGGCAGGCTGAGGAGTTCGGCAATTTCGCTGTGGCTGTAGCCTTCGTAGAGGGACATGGAGAGCACCTTCTGGTGCTCGGGATCCATCTCGGCCAGCACGCGCTCGACGATGGTGACCTCGGTGTCGTCCTCCACGGTGGCCGGGATGCCCGGATCGATGGGCGTACCTTCGTCGTCGTCCAGGGAATCGGTCTTCGGGCGTCGCTCGGCCGCCCGGATCTTGTCGATCAGGCGCCGTCGGGCGATGGTGGAGATGAAAGCCACTTCGCTGGCAATGTGCCGGTCATAGCGGGCGGCACTGCCCCAGATATCAATGAAGATGTCCTGCACCGCATCTTCGGCATCCGCCGAGTTGCGCAGATAGCGCCGCGCCAGCGACCACACGAGGTCGCCATAGCGGTCCAGGCACTCGCCGACCGCTGCTGCATCACCGGCTGCAACGCGTTCAAGGATGGACTTGGAGGACGTCAACCTGACTTCGATCCCAGCGACCTCTGACGATGTGCCGAAGGACCGGGTGGCGGCCGGACGCCGAGCCGTTGAGAGCCGGCCGGTGCAGGTCGTTTCAGCGATGCTCATCATACATCAGGGTGCCGGACGGGCGCCTCGGGGATCCGGTGTCTGTCAGGCGTTGTGCAGTTCTGTCCATCGCGTGGGTGGCCGGGACTCATCGTCCCGGCCACCTGCGACACGGGGGCAATGCCGGACTCAGTCGGCCGGCGGCAGCACGACGGCATCGAGCACGTGAATCACGCCATTGCTCGCGGCAATGTCCGCGGCCGTGACCCGTGCGCCGTTCACCGTCACACCACCATCGGCGGCGATCACGGTCAGCGTCGCTCCCTGGAGCGTGGCCGGCTTCACGGTGCCGGCGATGTCCGCCGACATCACCCGGGCCCCCAGCACGTGGTACAGCAGGATGCCCTTCAGCTGCTCCTTGTTCTCGGGCTTCAGCAGGTTGTCCAGCGTGCCTGCGGGCAGTCTGGCGAAGGCCTCATCGGTGGGGGCGAAGACGGTCAGGGGGCCGGGGCCCTTGAGCGCATCCACGAGACCGGCAGCCTGCACAGCGGCGACCAGGGTCTTGAAGGAGCCGGCAGCAACGGCCGTATCAACGATGTCGGCGGCGCGGCTGGCAGGGGTAACCGCAAGACCGGTGAGCGTCAGGACCAGGAGGCTGCCGACGGTGCGGAGACCGTGCAGGCGGGAAGGCGTGGCATGGGTACTGGGCATGTGGTCTCTCCTCGGCAGTATTGGTTGCAGGGCGGCGATATGGCGGCCCGAGGAGGTTTCGCAGTGAGTGCCTGCGCGGATTCAGCGGGGCGGGCAGGAGCCGGCAGCAACTGCAGCGCCGGATAAAGCAGAGCCGGATCCTTGCGGACCCGGCTCTGGTGAACGGATAGGCGTTGAACCCGGGGCCTAGCCGGTCTTCCACTCGCCGCCCTGGAAGCCGCAGCCGATCTCAAGGCCGGCCGGATCGCCTTCGTAGTAGGTGCGCGTACCGGAATCGCCCATGTCGCATACACCCACCTTGCCGTCCGTGGGGCAGGCGCCGGCGGCGTGCACGGCATCCTTGTTCTCGTCGGTCTTGCCGAGTTCGGTGCACTTCGCGGCATCGGCGGGCGCGTCGCAGACCTTGAAGGGTCCGGCAAACATGTTCTGCTGGACGTACGTGCAGTGACCGGGTTCCTGCGCGGAGGCGGTCAGCGGGCCGATGGCGAGCAGCGCACAGGCTGCGATCAGTCTGGTCTTCATGGATTGGCTCTCCTGCCGACGGTTTGGCCTGGGCAAATCCAGGCGGGATGATGATGGCATGCAGCCAAACCGGAATCCAGCGCGGACGGATGCCGGTTGCACCGCGCTGCGGACTCTGCTGCCGATGGGGTGACCCCGGCCTGAAGCCGGTTGCCGGCGGACAAATCGGCTACTATTCCGGCATCCACCCGCCCGCGATGCCTCTGCCCTGCGGCGCGCTTTTTTTTGCTCCCCAACACGGATAGCCCAAGCCCATGACCAACGAGCCCCTCCGCAGCAGTGAAGTCACGATCGCCGTCTATGTCGACTTCGAAAACCTGGCCCTCGGCGTCCAGGACACCAAGGCCGTGCGCTTTGACATCGAGCTGGTGCTGAAGCGCCTGCTGGAAAAGGGCCGGATCGTGGCCAAGCGTGCCTACTGTGACTGGACCCGCTACCGCCAGTTCATGCAGGAGTTCCACAAGCAGGGCTTCGAGATGATCGACATCCCGCAGACCAAGGTGAGCGGCAAGAACAGCGCCGACATCCGCATGGTCGTGGACGCCCTCGACCTGTGCTACTCGAAGGCGCACATCGACACCTTCGTGCTGCTCACCGGGGACAGCGATTTCTCACCACTGGTCTCCAAGCTCAAGGAGAACGACAAGCGGGTGATCGGCTGCGGCGTGCGGGGCTCGACCTCCGACCTGCTCTCCGCCAACTGCGATGAGTTCATCTTCTACGACGACCTGATCACGGTGGCGAAGCGCCCCCGGGCGCGGGCCAGGCCCGCCAAGAACCAGGAGAACCAGGGTCAGGCTGAAGCGCTGGAGCGCGTGGCCGCTACCGTCGAGTCCCTGTCATCCGAGTACGACCCGCTGTGGGGCTCGCTGGTGAAACAGACCGTGCGGCGCGTGTATCCGGACTTCAACGAGACCATCTACGGCTACCGCAGCTTCTCCGAGCTGCTGGAAGACGCGGCCAAGCAGGGCCTGCTCGAACTCGAGTTCGACCAGCAGCGCGGCAACTACATGGTGCGCTCGAAGGCCGTGTAGACCGGAACCTCGCGCTGAGGTGAGCGGAGCACGGGCGTTCCTCTTGCAGCGATAAAGCGCGGTACTCCGTGCTGGCAGCAAGAGGAACGCCCGGGATCCGCGGGCAGCACCGCCTGCTCCAGCGAGAGGCTTGCCTCGTGATCCGCGGCAGTACCGCCAGTCCGGGCGTCTGAACCCGTGATCCGCGGCAGCAGCGGCTACTTCAGCGACTGTGCGCCCTTCTGCGGCGCGGGCAGCGGCGTTCTGACCAGCGTGTACATCGGGCGCGGCCCCGGCTGCTCGTAGTACGGCATCATCTGCCCGGCCAGCGTCCCCAGCGTGGCCTGGCGGTTGGCCGGTGCCGGGTGGGTGCTCAGGAACTGGGGCGGTCCCTTGCCGCCGACCTTGCCCATCTTCTCCCACAGCGTGGCTGCGGCGCGCGGGTCGTAGCCCGCCTTGGCCGCAAGCTCGATGCCGATCCGGTCGGCCTCGGTCTCGCCAGCCCGGCTGTTGGGCAGGGTGATGGCGAGCGCGGCAGCGGCCTGGGCCATCGCCATGTTGGCGGCTGAATCGGTTCCGATGCCGATGGCCAGCACGCCAAGCTGGGAGGCCATCGCCTGCGACATGCGCTCGGCCGTGTGATTGGCAAGCGCATGGCTGATCTCGTGGCCCATCACCTGCGCGAGCTCGTCGTCCGTCGGTTTCACCTGCTCGATGAGCCCCGTGTAGATCGCCATGCGGCCGCCGGCCATGCACCAGGCGTTCACCATCTTGGGGTCGTCGATCACCTGGACGCTCCATTCCCAGTTTTTGGTATCGGGCCGCATCAGGATTGCCTGCGCAATCAGCCGGCCGGTGATCGTATCCACCCGCTTCAGCACCGCGGGATCGCTGACCAGCTTGCCCTCGGAGCCGAGCTTGCTCATGGTCTGGACGTACTGGGTCTTCGAGGCCGAGATGGCCTGGCTCTCCGACACCAGCATCAGCTGGCGGCGCCCGGTGGGACTGGTGGCGCAGGCACTGAGGACGGCGGAAACCAGCAGCAGCAGGGCCGGCTTGTGCCAGGTCAGGTTATGCATCGTGGTGCTCCCGGTGTCTTCGTGTTTGAGGGCATCACCGCGCCGCAGTGCGGCCCTCGTTCATGCCCTGGTCGGGGATCACCCGCAGGGCCACGTCGTTCGAGGTGAGAAATTCACAGCCGTCGGCGCGGATAAGGACCGTGTCTTCCATGTGTAATGAACCCCAGCCGATCTCCGTGTGCGGCATATCCACATTGACCACCATATCGGCCTGCAGCACCTGGTCGGCCTTGGTCTGCGGCTGCACGCCGTAGGGCTTGGGGTCGTCCGTGTGTTCGAGGCCCAGGCCGTGGACGATGGGATCCCGGAAGTCCCGGAGCCCCGAGCGGCGCACGGCCTCGCCCACGGCCCCGGCCACCTCGCTGTAGCGTACACCAGGGCGCAGCCAGGCCTGGGCCACCTCCCAGCCGTTGCACAGGGCACGGTGTCGACTGCGGTGCTCCGCGCCCGGCTCACCGACCACTGCGCAGCGGCCAAAGTCCCCGTGGTAACGCCGGTACTGGCCGAGACCGTCGAGCATCACGGGCTCGCCAGGCCGCACCTTTCGCGCCGGCAGCTCGCCCACGCCGCATAACAGGTAAACACCGCGCCCGCCCTGCGCGGCCGTCTCCGTCATGAAGACCGTTTCAATCGACTCCCAGGTGCTGCCGGTCCTGAGCGCATCGGCGGCCGCGAGCAGCGCGCGCTCGTTGATACGGGCGGCCGTGCCCAGCAGCGCGATTTCGTCGGGCGTCTTCACCATGCGTATTTCATTGAAGAGCTGTGGCCGGTACTCGCAACGCAGGTCGGCAAGGCCGCAGGCGGAGAGCCACCCCGGCAGACGGGCATCGTCAACCGCGATCCGGCCCCGGGCGAGACCGGCAGCGCGCAGCGCCCGGGTCACGGCCCAGAAGGCGTCGGGCGACATCCCGGCCCCCAGCTGGCGGACCGTGTCCACCCATTGCTGCTCCAGCGGCCCGAGGAGGGCAGGCGTCCGCACCGGCCAGCCCGTGTAGGGCGCCCCGTGTGGCGTGCCATCGCTGAAGTCAGGCTCGTCTCCCGGCCGGGAATAGGCGTAGGTGGACGGCATCCAGGTGCCGCCGCAGGTGGCGAGGCGGCGGATCTCCAGCGCCGGGAGAATCAGGGCCGCGGGATCGGCCTCGCGCCGGGGCAGTACGGCAAAGTAGCTGCCGTCATAGCCGACCGGGGTATTGAAGAGCCCCCAGTAGCCGCTCAGGTAGTACTGGTTCTCCGGCCGGCCGGCCACCAGCCCGTCGAGCCGGTCCCGCTCAAGAAGTTCGGCAGCGCGCCCGCGATTGAGAAGCATGGCCGGATCCTACCCCAGCGGGCCGGTCGGACACAGGTCGGTGCGCCCCTCAGGGCACGACCTGCTGCAGGGTGGCGGGGGCGCTGGCATACAGCAGGGGCGCAACGGCAATCTTCGGGTAGCGCAGCCGGAGCCGGGCGGCTTCGGTGGCCACGAAACCGGCCGGATCGTCCACCTGGAAGAGGTCGCTCCAGTGGTCAAAGTGCTGCTCGGCCGCCGACTGTTCCCAGCCCGCCGACTCGATCATCTGGCGGATGAACGATTCGCGGTGCCCGGTCAGGGCCGTGAGTGCGCAGTCGTCGTGGGCCACCAGGGCAATGGCTTGCACGCCCGCCACGCCGATGGCCCAGGACACCTTGAAAGGATCCCGCTTCAGGCTGGCGGCGGCCGTGCGTACGTGGATGGCGAAACCCTCCGGCACGCGCAGCGCCGCCTGCTGCTCGAGGCAGGTGGCGATCAGCAGTTCGGGACGGGTGTGGCGGGCCGGTGCGGCGCCGAGGTTCTGGTAGCGCAGCAGCTGTCCTATGGCAGTGGTGCGGTACGCCGCAAGGATGTCGTCTTCACAGTTGACGGGTATCAGGCTTGGACTCATCGGGCAGGGCCGGTTCCGTTGCGGGGCGCCTATTTGGCCGGGATTCGCCGCGCGGCGCAAGGGAATCGAAGGTGTCCGCAGCGAGGCCGACGCCGGCTTCGGAAAAATAGTTGTAGGCCACGTCGGCCCCCGCCCTGAGGATCGGCTCGCGCTCCTCCGGCCACACGTAGGTTGCGCTGATGAGGCCTGCGAAACCCCGGCGGCGCAGTTGCCGGCTCGCCTGGATCTTGGCTTCCAGGTCCGGCAGGGCGAGCATGATGACCCTGAGGTTGTCGAGGTTCAGGCGCAGCCACAGCAGGGGGTCCTCCGCGTCCGCGTAGACCACCCGGCGGCCTGCCGCGAGGTGCTGCTCGACCTTGCCGAGGTCGCTGTCCAGCCCCACGACCTTCTGGCCCAGTTCCCGCGCATGCTTGTAGGCGCCGGTGCCCACGCGACCCATGCCCACGACCACGATTTCCGCCTTGCCGAGCGACAGCGGCTCGTCGTCCGGATGCCGCAGCCGGCGCTCCAGCGGGCGCAGGAAGCGCTCGAGTAACCCGTACACGTCATGGGCGTAGCGGCTGAGCGGGGCGACGATGGCGAAGGACACGGCCACTGCCAGCGCCGTTGCCACCAGCCACTCCGCCGGCACGAAGCCCCGGTCGACGGCGGCAGCCATCACGATCAGGCCGAACTCGCTGTAGGTCATCAGGGAAATCCCGGTCAGGAAACTCGTGCGGGCCGACAGCCCGAAGGCCAGCAGCAGGCCGAAGAACATTGCCGCCTTCACGGGCAGCAGGGCGACCGGCAGCAGGGCCAGCTCGACGGTCCCGAGGGTGGGCAAGGCCGTCAGCCCGATGGTCAGGAAGAAGCCCACCAGCAGGGCTTCCTTGACGCTCCAGAGCGCATCGCTGAGTTCGACGGCGCGCGGATGACTGGCGAGCAGCATGCCAATCAGCAGGGCTCCCAGTTCGGGGGACAGGCCGATGGCCTCGAAGCCGTAGCCGCCGATCGCCACGGCCATCACGCCGCCCAGCAGGACCAGCAGCTCACCGTGCCCGGCCAGGTCGAGCAGCTTGTGCCAGACCGGTTTGAGCACCGGCAGTAACAGGGCCAGGGCTGCGAGCCCGGTCAGTTCATGGCCCTCGTTGTAGCCCAGGGCAAAAACCGCGATCAGGTCCTGGATGATCAGGATGCCGATGGCGACGCGCCCGTGGAAGGCGCGGATCTCGCGACGCTCCTCCAGGATCTTGGCCGCCAGCACCGTGCTGGAGAAGGACAGCGCGCAGGCCACGGTGAGGGCCATCTGCGCCGGGAAGCGCGCCGTGGACGCCAGCACGAGCGCCGTCGCCCCCAGTACCGCCAGGAACTGCAGCCCGGCGACCGCCCAGACTTCTGCGCGCAGCAGGTTCCGGAGCCGCAGCTTCAGGCCCACGGAGAACAGCAGCAGCAGAACGCCGAGGTGGGCAATCTCGTCCAGCAGCGGCAGGCGTCCGGCGCCCAGCGCCTTGAGCAGGAAACCGGCCGCCAGGAAGCCGACGAGGGGCGGCAGGCCGGCCTGGCGGGCCACCAGGCCCGCCAGGAAGGCCGCGCTGATCCAGAGTGCAATCATCTGCGGCGGATCTTGGCTGAATCCGGTGCTGCCGTCATGGGGATTGGCCCCTGTCTGCATCCCGGGTGATTGTGCGCCGCCCGTTCCTCGCGGATGATCATCCGCCGGAAGAGAAAGTGCCCATGACCGACTCCTCTCGCCCAGTCCCGGAACGACGCCCCGTCCTGCGCCGGCTTCGCCCCGCGTTCATCCTGGCAGCACTCGTGGCCGCCTATGCGCTGGCCGGCTTCCAGATCGTGCCGCGCGTGATCACGGCGGTCCTCAAGGATGCCGTCCGGGCGGACTACGGCCGGGAACTGGCCATTGGTGCCGTGCGCTTCAACCCCTTTACCCTGACGCTCCGGGTGGAGCAACTGGCCCTGCCCGATGCCGATGGCGGCCCGTTGCTGGCGTTTGGCAGCCTGTTCCTGGACCTGGAGAGCGCATCACTGTGGCGCCGCGCCTGGTCCCTGAGCGCGCTGGTCCTCGAGGGCCTCGAGCTGCACCCGGTCATCCGGCCGGGCGGGGCCCTGAATCTGCTGGACTTCGTCCCGCCGGCGGATCCCGCCACGGCTGGCGAGCCGCTTCCGCGGCTGCGTATCCATGACCTGCGGATCACGGGCGGACGGATCCGTGTTGAAGACCGCAATCAGCCCGAAACCCGGGTGGCGGAGCTGTCGCCGCTGGAATTCCATCTCGCGGACTTCACGACCTATGCGGCCAGCGGCGATCGCTACGAGCTCGATGCCACGCTCTTCGGCCAGAGCCGCCTGACCTGGAGAGGCACCTTGCGCGCGCAACCGCTGGCGTCCGAAGGTGAATTCTCGCTGACAGACCTGCCGCTGCCCCGCCTCGTGGCCTGGCTCGGTGCTGCCCTGCCTGCTGAACTCCGCGAGGGTACCGCGGGGGTGCGGGGCCGCTACCGGTTCGGCCTCGCGGGGAGTGAGGCCGACCTGCGGATCGAGGACGGCGAACTCGCGATCAGGGATCTGGCGGTCCGGATCCCCGGGGAGGAGGCCGATGCGCTGGTCATCGGTGAGGTTGCGGCCACCGGCATGCGGCTCGCGCTCGACGGGCAGCAGGTGGACATTGCCGGGGTCACGGTCACCGGCGGGCGCCTGGCCGCGTGGCTGACGCCGGCGGGCGAGATCAACCTGCTGGCGCTGGCGGGCCCGGCCGCGACGGATGCGCCGCAGGGTGCCGTGCCGGACCCGGCCGCGGCCGGTGAGCCGGCCGGCGAGGCGCCCGCCGGGGCAGCGTGGGTGGTCAACATTCCCAGCATCAGTCTCCGGCAGTTCGCGCTGCAGCTGGAAGATCGCAGCATCGAGCCGGCCCCCGCGTTGCTGCTCGAGCCCCTCAACGTCACGGCGCAGGGATTCACGACAGCGCCGGGCGCCCGGGTTGCCCTCAGCCTCGACACCGGTGTGAACGGGCGGGCGAGCTTGAGCGCGTCCGGGACGGTGGATCTGGACACGCAGAACGTCGAGGCTGCGTTCGAGTTGCAGGACCTCGACCTCCGGTTCCTGCAACCCTACCTGGCCCGCGCAACCAGCCTTACGCTGACGGCCGGCGCGCTCAGCACCAGCGGCCGGCTGAACGTTGCCGGGGACGGTGCCGCACTGGCCTTCGAGGGTGACGCCACGATCAATGGCCTGCGCACCGTGGACAACGCGCTCGGCGAGGATTTCGTCAAATGGTCGGCGCTGCGCCTGCAAGGCCTGCGCTACCGCTCCAGCCCGGCAAGCCTGGGCATTGCCGCCGTGGACGCCCGCGACCCCTATGCCCGGCTGATCATCGGCCCCGACGGCACCACGAACCTCGCCGCGGTCCTTGCCGGGCCGGGCGCGGTGGCGGCCCCGGCGGCCGGGCCCACGCTGGAGGCGTCCCGCGCCCCGGGCGAGGCGGCGGCCACGGTGCTCACCCCCGGTACCGGCGTGCAGGAGGCTGCCGGCACGGCGCGTACCGGGTCCGCCTTCCCCGTCAGGCTGGGCACCGTGAGCATCCGCGGCGGTTCGGGCAACTTCGCCGATTTCACCACGCGCCCGAATTTCGCCATCGCCATCGAGGAACTCAGCGGCACGATCAAGGGCCTGTCGTCCGATCCGGCATCCCGCGCCCGGGTGGAACTCGACGGCCGGGTGGACCGCTTTTCCCCGGTGACCATCCGCGGGGACATCAACCCGCTGGCTGCCGAAACCTTCGCGGACATGCAGGTGACCCTTTCGAACGTCGAGCTGGCGTCGTTCACGCCCTACGCCGGGCGCTTTGCCGGTTACACGATCCGCCAGGGCAAGCTGTCGGCCGAGCTCAACTACAAGGTCAACAACCGGCAGCTCGATGCCGACCATCATTTTGTGCTCAACCAGCTTGAGCTTGGCGACAAGGTCGAGAGTCCCGATGCGGTCGGACTGCCCCTGAAGCTCGCGATTGCGCTGCTCAAGGACCGCAACGGGGTAATCGACCTCGCGCTGCCCGTGACCGGCAACCTCGACGATCCGCAGTTCCGCATCGGCCCCATCGTCTGGAAGGTCTTCGTGAACCTGCTGACGAAGGCGGTCACGGCGCCCTTCGCACTGCTCGGCAACCTGTTCGGTGGCGGCGAGGAACTCAACCTGATCGATTTTGCGCCGGGCTCGGCGGGCCTGGAGGCGCCGGATGAGGAGAAGCTTGCGTCGCTGGTCCAGGCGCTGGCTGACCGCCCCGGGCTGCAGCTGAGCATCCCCGCGGCCTTCAGCCGCGAGCTCGATGCGCCGGTGCTGACGGAGCAGGCGCTGCAGCGCGCCGTCCTGCTGGCCAGGGAGGCCGAACAGCAGGCGCGGCGGCGACCGGAGCCCGTCGTGTCATTCGAGGCGCTGGCGGCGGACCGGGAGGATTACTTCCGCGAGTTGCAGGGGGCATGGCGCCGGGCGGCCGGTGCCGACGTGCCTCTGCCCGAGCCGCCGCCTGCTGCGGCAGACGGGCCAAAGCTCTCCCGCGAGGAATTGCTCGAGGCCCGGATCGGCGCCCTGGAGGAGGGTCTGCGGCAGCGTATCGCGGTGGGTGACAGCGAGCTGTTCCAGCTGGCCCGCGCACGGGGCGAAGCGGTCCGCGACCGTCTGCTCACGGACACCGGCATCGATCCGGCCCGGGTCTTTCTCACCGCGCCGGTGCCGGCGCGGCTCACCGCGACGGCGGTCGTCATGGAGCTCGCGCTGGAGTGACGCTCAGCGCGCGGCATCCGGGACCGGGCGCAGCAGCCGGGCGAGGGTGCGGTATTCCGGTGAGTCCGTCACTGCCGTGCCCAGCGCCTCGTAGCAGGCCAGCACCTTCTGCCCGAGCGGCGTGACATCGGCTCCGCCACCGCCCGCACCCCCGCGCCGGGCGACGACCAGCGGCCCGGTGAAGAGCTGGTTCATTGCCTCCACGAGCAGCCAGGCCCGCCGGTAGGACATGCCGAAACGCTTGCCGGCGGCAGTGATCGAGCGCGTCTCCTGGATCGCGCGCAGCAGGGCAGCCTTGCCCGGGCCCATGCCCAGGCCGCGGCCGACCATGATCCGGATCTGGCAACTGACTTTGGCGTGCACGGGTCTGCCTCGCTTGGCCGGGGGCCGGTATTCGTGTATGGTGCCGCTACTTTATCAGCGTGTGTCCGGTCAGCTCGTCAACGTTCTGACTTACCGTTCAGACTTCAAGCATCCCTGCCTCTACCGGACCAGAGGAATACCCGAGCTCCAAAGGAGCCCGGGTCTCTGCAGGCCGGAGAGGAAAAACTTCATGTCATTTGCATCCCTCGGGCTGCGGCCCGAACTGCTGCGTGCCGTCAGCGAAAACGGTTACGAGATCCCGACGCCCGTGCAGGCCCGGGCCATTCCGGAAGTGCTGGCCGGGCGCGACCTGCTCGCCGGTGCCCAGACCGGTACCGGCAAGACCGCCGGCTTCACCCTGCCTATCCTGCAGCTGTTGCACGAGGCGGCGGGCGGTGAGCACGGTGCCGCCTCGCGCCAGCCGCGGCGCGCCCCGCGTGCGCTCGTTCTGGTGCCGACCCGGGAACTGGCCGCACAGGTGGCCGAGAGCGTCCGCGTCTACGGCAAGTACCTGCCGAGCGCCGTTACTGTCGTCTTCGGCGGGGTCGGCTTCAATCCCCAGGCCGACAGCCTGCGGCGCGGCACCGACATCGTGGTGGCGACGCCGGGCCGCCTGCTCGACCACGTCCAGCAACGCACCATCGATCTTTCCCGGATCCGGATCCTCGTCCTCGACGAGGCCGACCGGATGCTCGACATGGGCTTCATCCACGACATCCGCCGGATCCTGAAGCTGCTGCCGGCCGAGCGGCAGAACCTGATGTTCTCCGCCACCTATTCCGGCGACATCCGCACGCTGGCGGCGGGCCTGCTGCGCAACCCGGCCACCGTCGAGGTCACGCCGCGGAATTCCGCCGTGGAAGCCGTCTCCCAGCATGTGCACGAGATACGCAAGGAGGACAAGCGCCGCCTGCTGTCCCACCTGATCCGCACCGGTGACTGGGGCCAGGTGCTGGTCTTCACCCGCACCAAGCACGGCGCCAACCGCCTCACGAGCCAGCTCGAGGATGACGGCATCAACGCGGCCGCCATACACGGCAACAAGAGCCAGTCGGCCCGCACCAGGGCGCTGGACGATTTCAAGCAGGGCCGCATCACCGCGCTCGTCGCCACCGAGGTGGCGGCGCGGGGCCTCGACATCAGCCAGCTGCCCTGCGTGGTGAACTACGAGTTGCCGAACGTCCCCGAGGACTACGTACACCGCATCGGCCGCACGGGGCGCGCCGGGGCCACGGGCACGGCGGTGTCGCTGGTGGCCAGTGAAGAGCGTGGCCAGCTGAGGGACATAGAGCGCCTTCTCGGCCGGCCGATTCCCCGGGCGCAGTTGCCGAAGATCTCGGAACCGCCGGTACGCCCGCGCGCGGAACGACCCGTTGCCGCCGAACCTGTCGCCCGGCGTGGCGGGCAGCGTGGCGAGGGCGGACCGCGCAATGGCAACGCCAACGGCCACAACCAGCGCGGCTTCCGGGGGCATGCCCATGCCGGGCGCGGTGGCCGCCCGTCGGGCCGTACCCGGACCGCCTGACCGCCTGTACGGGAGCCGTGCCGATGAGGGCGCACAACGGGCCCCGTTCCCGCACCCTGCCGCTCGCGGCAGGGCTGATCTCCGCGGCCTTCGTCACGGACCCTGTCGTTGCGGAGGATCCGGCGGCCGGAGCCGTGGCGGCGGAGGCCTGCCGTGCGCTCCAGATCCTGGACTTTGGCGAGTCCATCGCCACACCGGTGGGCCTCTCTGCCGTTCTGCCCCTGCCCGGATCGGCGGCGTCACCGGCAGCCTGCCGGATCGCCGGCGTGGTGGGCGGGGAGGCGGGCTTCGATCTGCGCCTGCCGGTTCTTGCCTGGAGCGGCCGGCTGCTCGTCCTCAATTGTGCCGGTGCCTGCGGATTCCCCGGGACGGACCTGGTGGACGAGGCCCTCCGCCGGGGCTATGCGACGGCAACGGTGACGGAACCGGCGGGCCGGGATGTCGCCGATGGCGCTACCGGGCCCCGTCACGACGCGACCCACCTCGTGAGCCGTGTCGCCCGGGAAATCGTCATCGGCTACTACGGGGATGTGCCGGACTCCAGCTACTTCATCCGCTGTACCGACGCCGGCTTGGTCGAGACGTCCGGCCTCCACCCCCTGCCGGACCCGCAGCTGTGCAGTGAGCCGTCTGGCGACGAAGCCGGTGCTGTCCTCACGGCGCTGGAGCGCCGGGTGGAGGAGGCCCGTGCACCCGCTGCCCGTTGAGCGGGCGGGCCGGGCCGCGCTGCTGCAGGGCTCTGCGGCCCTTCGTCTAGACTTCGGCCTCGCGCCTCCCGGCGTCGAGGGGTAGTCCACATGGCCTTCAGTCGCCGGCGCCTGCTGACCGCCACCGTCGTCCTCGCCGGTGGCGGGCTGGCCCTGACCTGGCTGCGCCCGGATCCGCGGCGCGCGCCGCTCGGCGACGAGGCCGCGGCCTTCGAGCCCAGTGCCTGGCTGCAGATCACGCCGGATGACCGGGTAATCCTGCAGGTGGACAAGATCGAGATGGGCCAGGGCGTGATGACCGGCTACCTCACCCTGGTGGCGGAAGAACTCCATCTGCCCCCCGGGCGCATCACGCTCCGTATCGCGCCGGTCCATCCGCTGTTCCAGGATCCCCTCCAGCTCACCGGCGGCAGCGACAGCATGCGGGCGCGCTGGCTGCCGCTCCGGGAAACCGGGGCCCGTGCCCGGCAGATGCTGCTGGCGGCCGCGGCGGGACGCTGGCAGGTGCCGGCAGAAAGCCTGGAGACCGACGGCACGGGGGCCGTGCGCAACCCGCAGAGCGGCGCGACGCTGCGTTATGGGGCGCTCGCCACGGAGGCTGCCGCCCAGCCCCTGCCGGACGCCGTGGTGCTTCGCTCGCGGGACCGGTTCCTCCGGATCGGTAGGGATATTCCCCGGCCCGACATCCCGGACAAGGTCAGGGGCAGTGCGGTCTTCGGGCTGGACGCGCAGCCACCCGGCGTGCTCGTGGCCGTGGTGCGGCGGTCCCCCGACCTGCAGGGCACCGTCAGGCGCTGGGACGGCAGCGAGGCCGCGCGGCTTCCGGGTGTGCGTGCCGTGCTGCCGATACACGCCGGAATCGCGGTGGTTGCCGACTCCTTCTGGCACGCGCGCCGCGGCGCCGCGGCGCTCACCGTGGACTGGCGGCCCGGTCCCCTGGCGGGCGTGAGCAGTGCCACGATCCGCGCGGAACAGGGCCGGCAGCTGTCGGCGCGCCGCGGCCATCGCGTGCGCGACGATGGCGATGCCGCGCGCGTCATCGAAGACAGCGGGCGCCGCGTGGAGGCCGAGTACTGGCTGCCCTACCTCGCGCACGCCACGATGGAGCCGCCGGGCGCCACGGTCTGGTTCCACGACGGGGGGTGCGAGGCCTGGGTGGCCACCCAGGCGCCCGATCTCGTCCGGCAAGCGATCTGCGAGATTTCCGGCTTGCCGCGCGCCCGGGTGACCGTGCACGCCACCTACGCCGGCGGCGGCTTCGGGCGGCGCGCCACGGCCGATTACGTGCTCGAAGCCGCGGCCATTGCCCGGCAGCTGGACCGGCCGGTCAGGCTCGTCTGGACCCGCGAGGACGACCTCCGGCACGGCCTCTACCGCGAGGCCACGCTGCACCGGCTGCAGGGCGCACTGGGCCCCGACGGCGCGATCGAAGGCTGGCACCATCGCCTGGTCGCCGCCAGCCTGAACGGGCTCGTGTTCCCGATGATGGCGGGCACGGCGGCGCCCGAGTGGATTCCGAAGCCGGTGATGAAGGGCTTCTCGGGCGCGGTGGTCGCGCTCGCCGATCGCCTGGTCGGCTCCTTCTCCGCGCGGATGGGCGCGACTAGCGTGGCCTATGCCATTCCCCACCTCGCGGTGGACGTGGTGGAGTGGAATCCGGGTGTGCCGGCCACGATCTGGCGCTCGGTGGGCCATTCCTATACCTGCTTTGCGCTGGAGTGCTTCATGGATGAGCTGGCAGCTGCTGCCGGCGAGGATCCGGTGGCGTTCCGGCGGCGGCACCTCGGGGACCGGCCCCGGCACCTCAGGGTGCTGGAGGTGGTGGCCGAACAGGCGCGCTGGGGGCGTCCGCCGCCGGGCCGCCACCAGGGCATCGCCATCCAGGAGTCCTTCGGCACCGTCGTCGCCCAGGTGGCCGAGGTTTCCGTGGCGCCGGACGGCGCGATCCGCGTGTACCGGGTCTGCTGCGCGGTGGACTGCGGGCTGGCCATCAACCCCGACATCGTCCGGCAGCAGATGGAAGGCGGGATACTCTTCGGCCTCTCCGCCGCCCTTTATGGCGAGATCACGCTCGAGGATGGCGCCGTGCGGGAGAGCAACTTCCACGACTACCGGTTGTTGCGCCTCGCTGATGCGCCGGCCATTGACGTGCACCTCGTCGGCGACGGCGATACGCCGTCGGGCGTCGGGGAGCCGGCCGTCCCGCCGATTGCCCCGGCGGTCGCCAATGCCGTGTTTGCCGCAACGGGTCAGCGGCTGCGAACGCTGCCGCTCCGCCCCGGCTGAATCCAGCGCGCAATCCGCCCCAGCACCGGGCTGATCCAGCGCCAGAGTCGCGGCAGCAGCCACGCGGCCACCAGGATCGCGAGACCGAGCATCAGGAGCAGGATCACCGGCGCGAACAGCGCGAGCAGGATGATGCCCGGTGCGCTGAGATCCTCGAACAGGGACACCATCCAGTTGGAGAAGGGTTCCGGCGAATGGTTGATCGCCACCCGGGTGCCGGCCTTGCTGAAGTGACTGCCCGCCGTGATCGTGCCGCCAATCAGCCCTGCCGCCACCATCAGCGGCAGGCTGTCGGGACCGAGTCCCCCGATGGCGCCCGCCGCCAGCAGTGCACCGGCGGGGATGCGGATGAAGGTGTGCACGGCGTCCCACAGGCTGTCGAAGCCCGGCACCTTGTCGGCGAGGAACTCGGCCGCTGCCAGCGTTCCACTGGTGCCGAGCACGAGGGGGTGCGACAGGATCTGCAGGTGGGGCGGCAGCGTGACCCAGCCGAAGAAGCCGGCGCTGCCGACCATCAGCAGAACGACGTACAGCCGCAGCCCGCTCGCCCAGGCGAGTCCGCCGGCCAGCGCGAGGCTGTGCAGCTCCATCAGGCCGTCCCGCCGCGGAGCACCGCGAGCCGCGCCGTGTCCCGGGCAGCCTCGTTCTCGATCTGGTGATAGATCCCGGCCGGGATCAACAGCAGGTCGCCGGGGTGCGTGATGGCCTCGCTGCCGAGGCCGCGTCCCCACCGCAGGCGGGCACACCCCTCGATGACCAGCAGGATGCCGTCCCCAGGCCCCTGCATCCGGGCCGCGGTGGAGGCGCCGGGGGCGATCGTCAGGGTCGGCTGCGACGGGCCGGCTCCCGTGGGCAGGTGGGTGAGCAGGGCGAGCCCGTCGGGGAGCAGCTGAGCGGCAATGCGCGCGTCCACGACCCCGTCGCGGCACACCACCACGTCCCCGGGGGCGTCACTGGCTGGGGGCAGCGTCATGGCAGGGATTATTGCATGCAGCACGGCCCGGATCCGGGTGCGCGGACCGGCCCGGGGCGCTTCGGTTTAGACTGCATTTCTTTTGGAGGCGTCCATGAAGTCGCGCGCTGCCATCGCCGTTGCCGCCGGTCGGCCCCTGGTCATTGATACGGTGGACGTGGAGGGGCCGAAGGCCGGCGAAGTGCTGGTGGAAATACGCGCCACCGGGGTTTGCCACACGGACGCGTTCACGCTGTCGGGCCAGGACCCGGAGGGCCTTTTTCCGTGCATCCTCGGCCACGAGGGTGCCGGTGTCGTGGTGGACGTCGGAGCCGGGGTCAGCTCGGTGCGAGCGGGCGACCACGTGATCCCGCTGTACACGCCGGAATGCCGGCAATGCAAATTCTGCCTGTCGGGCAAGACGAACCTCTGCCAGGCGATCCGTGAGACGCAGGGCCGGGGCCTGATGCCGGACGGCACCAGCCGCTTCAGCCGGGGCGGCAGTCCGGTGCTGCACTACATGGGCACCTCGACCTTCTCCAACTACACCGTGCTGCCCGAGATCGCGGTGGCGAAAATCCGCGAAGACGCGCCCTTCGACAAGGTCTGCTACATCGGCTGCGGGGTGACCACCGGGATCGGTGCCGTGATCAACACGGCGCAGGTGGAGCCCGGCGCCACGGTGGCGGTCTTTGGCCTCGGCGGCATCGGCCTCAACGTGGTGCAGGGCGCGCGTCTCGTGGGCGCCGGGCAGATCATCGGCATCGACATCAACCCGGCCCGGCGCCCGCTTGCCGAGCGCTACGGCATGACCCACTTCATCAACCCGGATGAGGTGGACAATGTGGTGCAGGAAATCATCCGGGTCACCGGCGGCGGTGCGGACTACAGCTTCGAATGCATCGGCAATGTGCAGGTCATGCGCCAGGCCCTGGAGTGCTGCCACAAGGGCTGGGGCGAGAGCGTGATCATCGGCGTGGCGCCAGCCGGTGCGGAGATCAGCACCCGGCCGTTCCAGCTGGTTACCGGCCGCGTCTGGCGGGGGTCGGCCTTCGGTGGCGCCCGGGGGCGGCGCGACGTGCCGCGGATAGTCGACTGGTACATGGACGGGCGCATCCACATAGACGAGATGATCACCCACACCCTGCCGCTCGAGGACATCAACACGGCCTTCGACCTGATGCACGCGGGTGAGTCCATTCGCAGCGTCGTCACCTTCTGACCGGTCTTGAGATCACCGCCGTTGAGCCGAGCTGCCGTTCTCGCTCTGCCGGAGGGTCCGGTAGGGGGCTCCGGCGTGCAGTTCTACGCCGCTCGGCCAGAAGAGGATATTGCGGCCGCGGTCCAGCTGCAGGCGACGGAATTCCCGCACGTCGCGCAGGCGGGCCAGGCAGCGCGGCCCGAGGTGGTCCTCGAGGTCGACCGCGCCCTCGGTGCCGTCGCCATAGGCGAGCCACAGCTGGAGGCGGTCCAGCGGCCAGGCAGCGAGCAGTCGGGGAATCATCACGCCGCAGGATGCGGTGCGTCTGCCTCTGCCCTCAAGCGCCCAAACTGGACGGTGTGCGCGGTAATGGCGACTGACGGCGCGCCCGGCCGGGCGCCGGCGGCCGTTGCTCAGCCGGCGGCGGCGTCGCGCCAGCGGTCGACGCGTTCCCGGACCAGCGTTTCGATCGCGGTCCAGCTGTCTGCCCGGGGCCCCGGCAGGTCGCGGTTGGTGGAGTTCACGACCACGATGGTCTCGTGGCCGCCGGCGCGCAGCGAGCGGATGTTCTCCGGGCTGTCCTCGAGGTAGAGGTCAGCCCCGACCGCCGCCTTGTCCCGCATGAAGCACAGGTCCCAGAAGGGGATGCCGTGCCGTTCCAGCCACTCCGTGGTCTGCCGGATGGCTTCCTGGTGAAACCACGGGATGTAGAGCCGGTGGGTGATGATGCGGATGCGGATCTCGGGGATGGTGTCCAGCCGGCGCAGCGCCGCAGGGGCTCCGGGGACCGGCGGCAGGTGGCTGAAGAGCTGCCGCTCCTTGACGGCGAAGCGGTGCAGGGCGTCGTAGCCCCCGGCCGTGTCCAGCTGCCACTCGCTGAAGCCGTAGGTGACCTCGTCGGTGAGCGCCGCGTCCGGCACGCCGAGCCACTCCGCTGCGATGGGTTTCAGTCCGCGGGCGAAGTCCGCCACCACGCCGTCGAGGTCCACGCCGAGTACGAAGTGGTGGAGGGCAGGGGAGCGGGTCATGGGCCGGCATTCTAGGCGACATAAGGGATGAGCGGTTCCGTGGGCCGACAGACGGCTATAAACGATTGAAATACATGGATCTTTTCCGGAGAAACGCGGCCTGCGTCACGGCCCCTCCGGGCTCCGGACCCTATCGTTGCGCCCATCGTGAGCGATGCCGGAGTGATGCCGATGTTCGTCCCCAGTCCACCACCGGAAGTCCGGGCGGAAACCCGCCGACAGCGGGGCTATACGCTCATCGAACTGCTCACCACTGTGGCCGTCCTCGGCGTGGTGACCGCGCTTGCCGTGCCCAACTTCCGGGATTTCGTCCGCAATAACCAGGCCACCGAGGAGGCCAACGCACTGGTTGGCGCCCTGGCGCTGGCCCGCAGCGAGGCCGTCACCCGTGGTGTCCCGGTCACCGTCTGCGCGAGCGCCGACAACGAGACCTGCAGCGACGCCAACGACTGGAGCACGGGCTGGATCGTCTTCACCGACGCCACGGCGCCCGTCGGTGCCGTGGACAACGGGGCGGTGCCCGACACGGTGCTGCGTGCCGTACCGGCCCTGCGGGCCGGTTCGGTACTCACCGCCGATGCGCCCTTCATCGCCTACGCCGCCAACGGCTTTGCCCGGGCCGGCGGGGGCATCAGCTTTGCCCTGGATGTGCCCGGTTGCACCAAGGACAACAACCGCGCCGTTACCGTCAATCCGCAGGGCCGCGCGAGCGTGGCCCATGCCGCCTGTGACTGATCGGCCATGAAGCGCAACAGACATTTTCCGAAGGTCCAGCACGGTGCCACGCTGGTGGAGATCCTGATCACCGTCGTGCTGGTGAGCATCGGCCTGCTGGGGCTTGCCGGCCTGCAGCTCGCCACGGTGCAGAACACCAACAGTGCCGCGCAGCGCTTCGAGGCCACGACGCTCGCCTGGGACATCCTGGAGCGCATGCGGGCCAACCGGCAGCGGGCGCTCAACGGCGACTATGACATCGCGCCTGGCGAGGTTCCCGCCGCCGCCGGTCGCCCGGGCGAGGATCTTGACGCCTGGGTCGCCGCGCTTGCCACCCTGCCGAACGGCCAGGGTGGCGTGGACGTGGACGGGGGAGTGGTCACGATCCAGGTGCTCTGGACCGATATCTCGGACGACAACCCGGCGGATACCCGCGAGGCCCTGGTGCAGATGAGGACGGAACTGTGATGGCGGCGCACGAAACGCAAGGGCCGCGCCGACGTGAGGGCGGCGTCGGCCTGGTGGAGATCATGATCGCCATGACGCTGGGGCTGATCGTGACCGGCGCCGTGGTGCAGATCTATGTGACCACCAAGCGCCAGAACGACATGCAGACCAGCCTGACCGGTCGCCAGGAATCGCTGCGCTTTGCCGCCCAGCTCATCCAGCGGGATGCCCAGATGGCCGGCTTCCGCGGCTGTCTCCGCGACCTGGGCACGGTCGCCAACGCGCTCAATGATGCCAACAACTTTCTCTATGACTTTGGCCAGCACGTGATCGGCTTCGACGACAGCGAAGCGCCGCCGGCCTCGATCACCAACGTGGTCGCCGGCACCGATGTGCTCACGCTGCGCACCGTCGACGATCCCGGCGTGTTCATTACCGCTGCCATGGCGGCCAATACCGATGCTCCGGTCACGGTGGCCGGCCTGAATCCCGCCCCGCTGGCCGCCGATGACATTGCGCTGATTGCCGACTGCGGGGGCGCCACCGTCTTCCAGGTCACCGCCTTCGATGCGGGTACCGGTACCATCAGCCACGACGCGGGCGCCGGCGCCCCCGGCAATGCCAGCACGAACCTGGTGCGGCGCTACGGCCCGGGGGCGCAGGTGTTCCGGATGCGCACCACCACCTACTACATCCGCGCAAGCGCCGCCGGCACCGGCCCGGCCCTGTGGCGCCGGATTGGCCTTTCCGCGCCGGAGGAACTGGCCGAGGGCATCGAGAACCTGCAGGTGCTCTACGGTGTGGATGCCGACGGCGACCAGTCACCGGACGACTACGTGACGGCTGATGCGGTCGGCGACTGGACCCGGGTCGTGAGCCTGCAGGTCGGCCTGCTGGCGGCCGGCACCCAGGACAACGCGGGCGATACCGATACCCGGACCTTCCAGCTGCTGGACAAGGATGTGGACCCGGTGGCCGACGGTCTGTCCGACCGGCGCGTACGCCGCGCGATGACTTTCACCGTTGCCCTGAGAAACCGGCTGTCATGAACGTGAAAAGCAAAGCGCAACCGAAGTCTGCCGCCCGCCAGGACGGTGCCGCCATGGTCATCGCACTGATCATGCTGCTGGTGCTGACCCTGCTCGCGACCGCCAGCGCCCGCATGACGATCCTCGAGGAACGCATGACGGGCAACACCCAGGACCGCAGCGTCGCCTTCCAGGCCGCCGAGGCCGGGCTGCGCGCCGGCGAGGACCAGGCGCAGGTGCCGGTCCTGCCGGACTTCGCCGTCAATGCCGCGGGCCTCTACCGGGCTCCGGACCCTGCCGACACGCCGCTGTGGCTGACCGTGAACTGGGCGAGCGCGGGGGACGTGTCCCTTTACAACGGCCTGGCCGATGCGCCGGGCAGCCTGGCCCGGGCCACGGCGAGCTTCCTCGTCGAGGAACTGCCCCGCGTGGCGACGCCCGGCGAGAGCCTGGCGGCGGATGCCAGCGTGGACGAGGCGATCTTCTTCCGGGTCACGGCCCGGGGAGTCGGCGTGAGCGGCAATGCCGCCGTCACCCTGCAGAGCACCTTCAAGCGCTGAGGCGCCCAGGCCATGAAAGCAGCAATGGAAAGTCGGAGACAGCGTATGCGCAGCTCATTCCGGACACGGATGTCCACCCTGGTCGGCGGCATGCTCGTGGCGCTCAGCCAGTCGGGCAACGCGGTGAGCATTGCCCAGATGCCGCTCTTCATTGCCGCCGGCGTCACGCCCAACGTCATGCTGGTGGTGGACAACTCCGGCAGCATGAACAACGTCATCTGGGCTGCGGGCTTTGACCCGACGGCAAGCTACCCGAACTGGAGCCCGCCGATCCGCAGCGCGGCCAACTGCAGCGGTACGGGCACCACCGAGGCCTGGCAGGGCTCGGATGGCAACATCATCCTCTCCACGCTGCTGACCAACCGTCACCGCGGCAGCACCAGCGCCAGCTGCGGTGCGGCCACGGTGCAGTGCCCCGCCAACTTCGTCTGGGGGCAGAACGCGGCGGGTACGGTCAACAAATGCCTGCGGCTGCCGGACCCGGTGGGCGGTACCAATACCCGTTACAACGGCCAGTACCTCAACTGGCTGTTCCAGACCTACGCCAGCAACACCGACCTGCGCGGCGGCCAGATCCCGTCCGACTACCGCATGAACGTGGCCCGCAACGTGGCCACCAACGTGGTGAACGGCAACAGCAACCTGCGCCTCGGCCTGACGCGTTTCAACACGGACCAGGGCGGCACCGTGCTTGCCAACTGCGGCGCCACGCCCGCAACGATCAATGCCCAGATCGCGACGCTGACGGCCTCCACCTGGACCCCGCTGGCGGAGACGCTCTACGAGGTGACGCGCTACTTCCGCGGCATGACGAGCCAGTACAACGCCGGGGTGGCCTACACCAGCCCGGTCCTGTACCGCTGCCAGAAGAGCTTCGTCATCGTCATCACGGACGGTTTCCCTACCCAGGACACGAGCTTTCCGAACAACGACCCGGCCGACGTGGCGGACACCACCCGCTCCCTGCCCAACTGGGATGGCCTGGCGCCGGCCACCACCGCGGCCATGTACCCGTCCTTTCCGCAGTATTCGGACGGTTTCCAGGCGGGCGCGAACACCGATGAAGGCTTTAGCCTGTATCTGGACGATCTCGCCAAGTTTGCCCAGGACATCGACTTGCGCACCACCGGCAACGATGCCACCGGCGTCAGCTTCAACGCGACGGACTTCCCGAAGCAGGATCTGGTGACCTACACGGTGGGCTTCGCCGTGGCGAACCAGATGATGGCCGATGCCGCCGAGTACGGCACCGGCATCTACCTGCTGGCCAATGACGAGGCCCAGCTCACCGCCGCCCTGCAGGCGGCGCTCTCGGACATCGAGGCCCGCACCAGTTCAGCTGCGTCGGTGGCCACCAACTCCACGCGACTGGCCTCCGACACCTTCATCTACCAGGCGCGCTTCTCCAGCGGCGACTGGGGCGGCCAGCTGCTGGCCTACCCCATCGGTTCCGACGGGTCCATTGCCACCCTCGATGCCAACGGCATTCCCCAGCTGGCAGGCAAGTCCGGCTGGAATGCCGCCAAGATGCTGCCGGATCCGGCCGACCGCAATCTGTACACTTACGATCCCGGTGCTGCGCTGGGCTCACGGGGCCGGGAATTCCTGTGGTCGGACCTGACGGCCAGTCAGCAGGCGGAGCTCGATATCGACCCGCTGAGCGCGGCCGACGATGGCCTCGGCGAGAAGCGCCTCGAGTACCTGCGGGGCGAAGGCTCGGCGGAGATTGCCGCCGGCGGCCCGTTCCGCAACCGCAGCTCGAAGCTGGGCGACATCATCAACTCCGATCCGACCTTCGTCGGCCAGCAGAACTACGGCTTCGATGCCCTGCCGGGAGCAGAAGGCGAGGCCTACCGCACCTTCCGCCAGGCAGCTGCCTACACGAACCGCCCGGCGATGGTCTACGTGGCCGCGAACGACGGCATGCTGCACGGCTTTGACGCCCTGACGGGTGTGGAGCGGCTCGCCTACATGCCGAACGCGGTCTACCCGCAGCTGCGCTACCTGACCGACAAGTCCTTCAATACGAGTCATCGCCTGATCAATGACGGCGCGCCCCGCGCGCTGGACGCCTATCTGAACGGGGCCTGGAAGACGGTGCTGCTGGGCAGCCTCGGTGGCGGCGGCAAAGGTGTCTACGCGCTCGATGTCACCAATCCGGGCAATTTTGGTGCGGCCAACGTGATGTGGGAGTTCACCAGCGCCGACGACGGCAACATGGGCGTGGCCATTCCCCAGCCGACCATCGCGCGCATGTATAACGGCGACTGGGCGGCCATCGTACCTAACGGCTACAACAGCGGCGGCAACGCCACGCTGTTCATCCTGGATCTGCGCACTGGCGCGGTCATCCGGGAGATCGATACCGGGGTGGGCGGCGACAACGGCCTGTCGAGTGCGACGCCGGTGGACGTGGACGGCGACCGGATCACCGACTACATCTATGCCGGCGACCTGATGGGCAACATGTGGAAGTTCGACGTCACCAGCGGCAGCGAGTCGGACTGGACCATCGCCTTCGGCGGCGCGCCGCTGTACACGGCCTGCAGCGCCGATCCCTGCACCCTGGCTAACCGTCAGCCCATCACGGCCCGGCCCGAGGTGGGCATCAGTCCGCCGGCCGGTTACTTCGTCTACTTCGGAACGGGCCGCTACTTTGCCGTGGGTGACAACGGCGTGGGCACCGGCGCCAACACGGTCTACGCGATCCGCGACAAGAACGACAAGGGCGCCTCGCCCGGGGTGCTGCCCGGTGCAGGCCGATCGACGCTGGTCCAGCAGAGCGTGCTCAATGAGCAGACGATCATTTTCGGCGACATCACCGAGAACATCCGGGTGACCACCAACTTCCCGATCTACGACGAGGATGACGGCTGGTACCTCGACCTGCCGACGACGGGCGAGCGCCAGGTGAGCAACCCCATCCTCCGGGGCGGCCGGCTGATCTTCACGACCGTGATCCCCTCCGGTGACGAGTGCTCCGCCGGCGGCACCAGCTGGCTGATGGAGATCGACGCGCTCAGCGGCTCGCGCCTGCAGGAGTCGCCCTTCGACCTGAACCGCGACAGGTCCTTCGACATCGATGATTTTGCGCCGCTCGATCCCAACGATCCGGACAGTCCGCTGGTGCCGGTGAGCGGCCGCCAGTCGAAGCAGGGCATCATCAAGACGCCCGGCATCGTCACTGACGACCGGATCGAGTACAAGTACGCGAGCGGCAGCGCGGGCGGCGTGGACACCACCATCGAGAACGCGGGACGCCAGCGTGGCCGGCAGTCCTGGCGCGAGATCCAGTGAGGAGCCTCAAGATGAAAGCAGTGCAGACACGCGCAGGGCTGGCGGTCCTGGTCCTGTGCGCCATGACCGGAAGCCCGGCAACGGTGCTGGCCGCCGATGCCCCGGAGCCCTTCCCCGGCACGATCGAGGCGGTCAACGTGGCCGCCCGCCAGGTGCAGGCCGACGGGCAGCTCTACGCGCTGTCCAGTACCGTCAGCATCACCCTGCACGGCAGCGATGCCAGCCTCGGTCTGCAGAACCTGCGGCCCGGCATGCAGGCGCTGATCCTGCTCGGTTCCCCGGGCGAGGCTCTGCCCGTCATCAGGAGCCTGTCGGTCATACCCGACTAGGCGACGGCAACCCGACCAGAAGGAATCGAGGCATGAATCTGCACTACTCCCGGGGCATCACGCTGATTGAGCTGCTGATCGTCGTCACCATCGTGGGCATCCTCGCGATGGTGGCGGTGCCGGCCTACCAGTCCAGCGTGCAGAAGAGCCGCCGCGCCGATGCGCGCGTGGCCCTGAACAGCGTGGCCCAGCGGCTGGAGCGGTGCTACACGCAGTTCGGTGCCTACGATGCCGACGACTGCGGCATTGCCGATGGCGATACCGTGACCTCTCCCGAGGGCTTCTACACCGTCACCATTGCGATTGCCGATGCGGCCAACTACACCCTGACCGCCGACCCCGAGGGCGCGCAGGCCGATGACACGAAGTGCGGGAGCTTCGAGGTGACGAATACCGGCCTGCGCGAGGCCTCCGGCACCGACCCGGATCACTGCTGGTAGGGCGGCCGCGCGTCAGGCGGCGCAGCGCTCGCCGAGCTCCTCAAGGCTCGCCATCGGGCTTGAACAGACCATGCCTTCGCACACGTAGGCGAGAGTGTTCGTGCCGGCAGCCTTTGCGGCGAGGACGGCCGGCAGGCCGGTGGCCTCCCGCGGGATCGTGAAGACCAGCTGGCGCGGATGGTAGGCGGCGCCCGCCACGGCCGCCCACCGGGTGGCCTCCTCGCCATCGCCGCGGATGATGACCAGCCGGGGCGGCGACAGATGCTCCTCCAGGGCGTTCAGCAGCGTGCAGTGGCCGTGCGGGAACTCGCTGAGGCCCTGCCATGCCGCCCGCAGCGTGCGCTCCGCGGCTGCGAGATAACGGGTTTCACCGAGCAGGCAACCGAGCCGACCCAGCGCGAGGGCCGCAACGCCGTTGCCGGAGGGCAGGGCGTCGTCGGCCATGGTCCTGGAGCGGTGGAGCAGCGCCTCGTGGTCGTGGGCCGTGAACCAGAAGCCACCGCGTTCCCGGTCCTCGAAGCGCTCGAGCAGGCTGTCGGCCAGCCAGATGGCGAAGGCCAGGTGAGCGTCATCCCAGCGTGCCTGGAGCAGCTCGAGCGTCGCGTCCAGCAGGAAGGCGTGGTCGTCCAGATAGGCATTGAAACGCGCCTCGCCGTCCTTGGCCGTGGCACACAGGCGGCCGTCCACCACCATGCTGCCGCGGATGAAGTCGAGCGCCGTCGCTGCCGCGGTGCCGAGATCCGGGCGCTGGAGCACCCGGGCGGCAACCGACAGGCCGCGGATCATCAGGCCGTTCCAGCCGGCGAGGATCTTGTCGTCCAGTCCCGGCCGCACGCGTCGGCTCCGGATCGCCAGCAGTTTCACCCGCCCGCCCGCCAGCAGGCGCCGGACGGTGGAGACCGGTTGGGCCGTGCGCCCGGCAATCTCCTCGACCGGCGCGCAGACCCGCAGGTGCCAGGCCGTCGTGCCGTGGTGGGGCTCCTCGAAATTGGGCGGCTGGTCGAGGCCGTAGCGGGGCGCCAGCACGGCGTACTCGTCGGGCGTCACGGCGGCCTCGACCTCCGCCGTCGTCCACACGTAGAACCGGCCTTCCTGTCCCTCGGAATCGGCATCCAGGCTGGACCAGAAGGCGCCCCCGGGTGAGCGCATCTCGCGCAGCACCCAGTCGGCGGTTTCACGGGCCACGGTCCTGAAGGTCTCGTCGCCGCTGATCTGGAACATCTGCGCGTAGAGCGCGAGCAGCGGCCCGTTGTCGTAGAGCATTTTCTCGAAGTGGGGAATGGTCCAGCTGCGGTCGACGGCGTAGCGGCAGAAGCCGCCGCCGAGGTGGTCGTAGATGCCGCCCTCGGCCATGCGCTGCAGCGCGAGCGCGGCGACGAACAGGGCGTCCCTGTCGGGTTCGGGTTCCCGGGCCGTGCCCCGCCAGTGGCGCAGCAGGCGGTCGATGGTGGTCGGGTGGGGGAACTTGGGAGCCCCGCCGAATCCGCCGTGCTCGCGGTCTGCCTGGCCGCCAAGGATTTCACGGCAGTCGGCCAGCGGCCCGGACGTGAGCGCGCCCCGGACGGGCGGCGCGCCCTCCAGCCGGGCGAAGGCTTCCCGCAGCGCGTCGGCCTGCGCACCGAGTTCAGCGTGCCGCTCCTGATAGAAGCCCGCCACCCGTTCCAGTACGTCACCGAAGGCGGGCATGCCGTAGCGCGCTTCGCGGGGAAAGTAGGTGCCGCCGAAGAAGGGCGCCTGGTCTGCGGGGCTCAGGAACATCGTGAGCGGCCAGCCGCCGCCCCGCTGGGTGATGAACTGGTGGGCCATCTGGTAGATGCGATCGAGGTCCGGGCGCTCTTCCCGGTCGACCTTGATGTTGATGAACAGGCGGTTCATCAGTTCGGCCGTGGCCGGGTCCTCGAAGGATTCGTGGGCCATGACGTGGCACCAGTGGCAGGCGGAGTAGCCAATGGACAGCAGGATCGGCCTGTTTTCGGCCCGGGCGCGGGCCAGCGCGGCCTCACCCCACGGATACCAGTCCACCGGGTTGTGGGCGTGCTGCCGCAGGTAGGGACTCGTTTCACGGCCAAGCCGGTTCATGGTGTCGGATCTTCCATCAGGCACCCAGCTGGCCGGGAAAAGCCCACAGCAGCGTGGTGGTCAGCAGCAGGTAGCGGGCGAACTTGCCGAGCCCCATCCAGGCCACGCAGGGCCAGAAGGGCATTTTCAGCCAGCCGGCCAGCGCACACAGCGGATCGCCGACGGCCGGTACCCAGCTCAGCAGGCAGGCGGGTGGGCCAAAGCGCCGCAGCCAGCCGAGCGCGCGCTGTTCGGCGGGCTGCCGTCCGGAGACCCTTTCGAAGGCGCGCTCGGCGCCATAGCCCATCCACCAGCTGATGGCGCCGCCCAGGGTATTGCCCGCGGTGGCGACCAGGATGGCCGGCCACAGAAGATCCGGCTGCACCTTCAGCAGGCCGAAGAGCGCAAATTCCGATCCCAGGGGCAGGAGCGTTGCCGACAGCAGTGCCACCGCAAAGACGGTGGGCAGCCCGACCTCGGGCAGGGCGAAATAGGCCAGCAGGCCGGTGATCCAGGCTTCCATGCCCGGCCATTATCCGCGTTGCGCTAGACTTTGTACGCATGCATATAGGTCCCCACGTCCTCGACCCGCCGTTGATCCTGGCCCCGATGGCCGGGATTTCCGACAAGCCTTTCCGCGTGCTCTGCCGCCGCCTCGGCGCCTCACTTGCCGTGTCCGAGATGACCACGGACGAGCCCCGCCTCTGGACCACCCGCAAGTCCCGGCTGCGCATGGACCACGGGGACGAATCCGGTCCCGTCAGCGTCCAGATCGCCGGGCACGATCCCCGGCGCCTGGCCGACGCGGCGCGGCACCATGTGCAGCAGGGCGCCGACCTGATCGACATCAACATGGGCTGTCCGGCGAAGAAGGTCTGCAACGTGGCGGCAGGCTCGGCCCTGCTGCGGGATGAATCGCTGGTGGGGCGGATCCTGGCCGCCGTGGTGGGGGCCGTGCCGGTGCCCGTGACGCTGAAGATCCGGACCGGCTACGCCCGCGACTGCCGCAATGCGGGCCGGATCGCCCGGCTGGCCGAGGCCGCTGGCGTGGCGGCCATCGCCGTGCACGGGCGTACCCGGGAAGATTACTTTGCCGGCCAGGCCGAGTACGGGAGCGTGGCCGAAGTGAAGTCCCTGGTCCGTATCCCGGTGATCGTCAACGGGGATATCGATACGCCGGAGAAGGCCCGAGCCGTGCTGGCGGCAACCGGTGCCGACGCCCTGATGATCGGGCGGGCCGCCCGCGGCCGGCCCTGGCTGTTCCGGGAAATCGCCCATTTCCTGGCGACGGGGGTGGCGCTTGCCGCGCCGTCCCCGGCCGAAGTGACGACCGTGGTGCTCGGTCATCTGGCCGCCATGCACGACTTCTACGGCGAGGAAACCGGCGTGCGCGTGGCCCGCAAGCACCTCGGCTGGTACAGCCACGGGCGCCCCGGCGGCGAGGCCTTCCGGCGGCGGGTCATCCGGGCGGACACTGCGGCAGCGCAGTGCGCCCTGACGGCGGTGTATCTGGCAGATTGCGGGCCCGGCACCCGCCAGGCGGCCTGAGTCGCGTGGCCTGATCCCGGCGGCCCGGCCTTCAGCTGTTCCGGATGGACAGGACCGGGCAGGGCGCGTGTCGCAGCACGGCCTCCGTGGTGCTGCCGAGCAGTACATGGCGGATGCCGCTGTGGCCGTGGGTGGTCATGACGATCATGGCCGCGCCCTTTTCCCGTGCGTAATCGATGATCGCCTCGGACGGACGTCCCACCAGCACCTCGCTGACCAGGTCGGCCGGCAGCGAGGCCCGGTGCGTGGCAACGAACCGGTCGAGCTGCGTCCGGGCGCTGGCGACCAGTTCCTGGGTGGAGGGCACGGGGACGGTGCCGATGTCGAGGGTCGCGTAGATCTGCGGCTCTTCAACCACATACAGGCAATGCACCCGCCCCTGGAGCACATCCGCCATGCGCCGTGCCCAGGGCAGGCTGGCCAGGGACAACTCGGAAAAATCCGTCGGGAAAACCACCACGCCCTTGTCGGCCATGACCACGCCTCCGATTGCACTTACAGGGGCGGGATCTTATCCTGTCGGCCCCCGCAGTGCATTGCGATCCGTGCTGCTGGTGATCAGGCCAGCGCGCCCCGAATTGGGTCGGTCCGGCAAGTCTGGCAAGGACCGGCGGGGTATAGCAAAACTACCTATTTTTTATGTGCCGGCCAGCAGTTAGCGTGGCCGGGAAGGAACTCTGCAAGGAGGTCGCCTTTGGCCGTTTCCGCCACCGTCTACAACGACCGCGTCGTCCGCCAGTTCGCCCTGATGACCGTGTTCTGGGGCATCGTGGGCATGCTGGTGGGGGTCATCATCGCCGCCCAGCTGCTGTGGCCGGCCCTCAACTTCGACGTGCCCTGGCTGACCTTCAGCCGGCTCCGGCCCCTGCACACCAACGCTGTGGTCTTTGCCTTTGGCGGCTCGGGGCTGTTTGCCGCCTCCTACTACATCGTGCAGCGCACCTGCCACGTCCGCCTCTTCAGCGACGGGCTGGCCGGATTCACCTTCTGGGGCTGGCAGCTGGTCATCGTGCTGGCCGCCATATCCCTGCCGCTGGGCGCCACCTCCAGCAAGGAATACGCCGAGCTCGAGTGGCCCATCGATGTGCTGATTGCGGTGGTGTGGGTGGTCTACGGGATCGTGTTCTTCGGCACCATCGTCCGGCGCCGGATCCGGCACATCTACGTGGCCAACTGGTTCTTCGCGGCCTACATCATCACCATCGCCGTGCTGCACATCGTCAACAGCCTCGCGGTGCCGGTGACGCTGACCAAGTCCTATCCGATCTACGCCGGCACCGTGGACGCCATGGTCCAGTGGTGGTACGGACACAATGCGGTGGGTTTCTTCCTGACCGCCGGCTTCCTGGGGATGATGTATTACTTCGTTCCCAAGCAGGCCAACCGGCCGATCTATTCGTACCGGCTCTCGGTGGTGCACTTCTGGTCGCTGATCTCCATCTACATGTGGGCGGGGCCGCATCACCTGCACTACACCACGCTGCCCGACTGGGCACAGTCCCTCGGGATGGTGTTTTCACTGATGCTGCTGGCGCCATCCTGGGGCGGGATGATCAACGGCATCATGACCCTGTCCGGCGCCTGGGAAAAACTGGCGAAGGACCCGATCCTCAAGTTCCTCATCGTGTCCCTGTCCTTCTACGGCATGTCCACCTTCGAGGGGCCGATGATGTCCATACGGACCGTCAACGCGCTGTCCCACTACACGGACTGGACCATCGGCCACGTGCACTCCGGCGCCCTGGGCTGGGTGGCGATGATCACCGTCGGCTCCCTCTACGTGCTGATCCCGCGGCTCTATGGCCGCAAGGAGATGTACAGCACGCTGCTCATTTCCATCCACTTCTGGACCACCACCATCGGCATCGTCCTGTACGTGGCCGCGATGTGGATCGCCGGTCTGATGCAGGGTCTGATGTGGCGGGCCACCAACGCCGACGGCACGCTGACCTACAGCTTCATCGAGGCGCTGAGCGCCACCTACCCGTACTACGGCATCCGCTTCCTCGGTGGTGTCCTGGTGCTGGGCGGCATGTTCCTGATGGCCTGGAACACCTGGCGCACCATGAGCCAGCGCGCCGCGGACATTGACGTGCGCATTCCCGACCCTGTGGCGCAACCCGCATGAAGCACGACATCATCGAGAAGAACATGGGCCTGCTCGGGGTCCTGACGGCCATCGTCATCAGCGTGGCGGGCCTCGTGGAGATCGTCCCGCTGTTCTTCGCCACCGAAACCACCGAGGCGGCGCCCGGGGTTAAGCCATATACCGCCCTGCAGCTCGAGGGCCGGGACATCTACATCCGCGAGGGCTGCTCCAACTGCCATTCGCAGATGATCCGGCCGTTGCGTTCCGAAACCGAGCGCTACGGCACCTATTCGGTTGCGGGCGAGTCCGTGTATGACCACCCGTTCCTGTTCGGGTCCAAGCGCACCGGTCCGGATCTGGCGCGCGTCGGCGGGCGCTACAGCGACGACTGGCACCGCATCCACCTGCTGAATCCCCGCGATGTGGTGCCGGAGTCGAACATGCCCGGATACCCCTGGCTCGCCCGCGCGACCGTGGATGCAGCCGTGACCCCGCGCAAGATGGCGGCCCTGCGCAGCATCGGCGTGCCCTACAGCGACGAGGACATCAGCGGCGCGACTGCCGCCGTCGAAGGCAAGACCGAAATGGAGGCCCTGATCACCTACCTGCAGATGCTGGGCGTGGCCTCCCGCAGCTGGAGCAAGCCGTGATGGACATGGGTGTACTGCGGGGTCTCGCGACCCTGTTTGCCATGCTGGCCTTCATCGCCGTGCTGGCCTGGGCCTACGGCAGACGGCCACGGCAGGCCTTCCGCGAGGCCGAGCAGCTGCCCCTGGAAGAAGACGATGGCCTCACGGAGCAGCGGCGATGACGAGCGGCTGGAGCTGGTTCATCATCATCCTCGCGCTGGGCAACATCCTGGCGATGCTGTGGCTCTTCGGCATCTACTCCATCAAGGGCAAGGTGGAGGCCGGCGAAGCGTCCCACGTCTGGGACGGCGACCTGCGGGAGCTCAACAATCCGCTGCCCCGGTGGTGGCTGTGGGTCTTCATGGCCTCGGTGGCCTTCGGCCTGGTCTACCTGGCCCTGTATCCGGGGCTCGGCACCTACCGGGGGCTGCTCGGCTGGTCCCAGACGGGCCAGCACGCGGCGGAGGTCAGCGCCGCGGAAGCGGCGCAGGCGCCCCGCTTTGCCCGCTTTGCCGCGATGAGCCTGCCCGAGCTGGCAGCCGATCCCGATGCAATGGGCACCGCCCGCAGCATCTACGCCAACGTCTGCGCCGGCTGTCACGGTTCTGACGCCCGCGGGGCCGTCGGTTTCCCCAACCTGACGGACGGCGACTGGCTCTACGGCGGCGATCCGGAGACGATCGTTGCGACCATCGCCAACGGCCGCATGGGCGTCATGCCGGGCTGGGAGGCAGCCCTCGGCGAGGCGGGCGTCAACGAGACCGTGGCCTACGTCCGCAGCCTGAGCGGCCTGCCGGCCGATGCCGCGCTCGCGGAAGCGGGTGCCGCCCGCTTTGCCATGTTCTGCGTGGCCTGCCACGGCGTTGACGGCCGCGGCAACCAGATGCTGGGGGCGCCCAACCTCACCGACGACGTCTGGCTGTACGGTGGCGACGAAGGGGCGCTGCGCAAGAGCATCGCGGCCGGACGCAGCAACCAGATGCCCGCCCACGACAGCCTGCTGGGCCGGGACCGGGTGCGCCTGCTGGCCGCTTACGTGCTCAGTCTAGCCGAAGGATCAGGCCGTGGGTCCTCAGGCGGGGGATGAAGGCGGCGGGCAGCGCAACTGGCCGCCGCAGCTGCAGGCGGCCGCGGCGGCCGGCTGGGCCTCATTCCTGGCGGCCTGCCTCGGCACCCTGCTGTGCTTCGCCTTCCTTGATCCCCAGATTATCATCGACGGCCTGCATCTGGAACCCGATGCCCTGCCCGTCGCCTGGCTGACGCGCACCGGCCTCTACACGCTGGGCTTCTTCCTCTTCTGGCTGGTCGGCGGCGTGGCCGCCTGGCTCACCCTCGTCCTGACCCGGGGCCTGAACCGGTGAGCGACGGGTCTTCACCGCCGGCGGTCGTCTCGCTCTACGAGGCCCAGCGCAAGGTCTATCCCCGGGAGGTGGACGGCCGCTTTGCCCGCCTGCGCACCCTGGCGGTCGTGGTCCTGCTCGGCATCTACTACGTCCTGCCCTGGATCAACTGGCACGGGCGCCAGGCGGTGCTCTTCGACCTGCCGGCCCGCAAGTTCCACATCTTTGCGCTCACCCTCTGGCCCCAGGACTTCCTGTTCCTGACGCTGCTGCTGATCCTCTCGGCCGTGAGCCTGTTCTTCGCCACGGCGCTCGCGGGGCGCGTCTGGTGCGGCTACGCCTGTCCACAGACCGTCTGGACCGAGGCCTTCCTGGCCATCGAGCGCTGGATCGAGGGCGACCGCTCCCGCCGGATCAAGCTCGATGCCGCGCCCTGGACCGGCGAGTGGCTGGCGCGCAAGGGCGCCAAGCAGGCGGTCTGGATCGGTTTCGCACTGGTGACCGGCTTCAGCTTCGTCGCCTATTTCACCCCGGCAAGAACCCTGGTGTCCTCGGTGTTCACGGGCGGACTCGGCGGCTGGGAGATCTTCTGGATCCTGTTCTACGGGCTTGCCACCTACGCGAATGCCGGCTTCCTCCGCGAACAGGTCTGCACCTACATGTGCCCCTATGCCCGCTTCCAGGGCGCGATGTTCGATGCGGACACGCTGATCGTCACCTACGACCAGGGCCGCGGCGAGCCCCGCGGTGCGCGCGGGCGGGGTACCGACCCCCGGGCGGCCGGGCTCGGCGACTGCGTGGACTGCACCATCTGCGTGCAGGTCTGCCCCACGGGCATCGATATCCGCAAGGGGCTCCAGTACGAGTGCATTGCCTGTGCGGCCTGTGTGGATGCCTGCGACAGCGTCATGGACCGGGTCGGCTATCCCCGCGGGCTGATCCGCTATGCCACCGGGAACAGCCTGGCCGGCAAGCCCGGCCGCATCCTCAGGCCCCGGGTGTACCTGTACGCGGCCGTGCTCCTCGTGGTCGCGACCACTTTTGTCGTCTCGCTGATGATCCGGGAGCCCATCGGCCTCGACATATTGCGGGACCGTAACGCCTTCTACCGCATCCTCCCGGACGGCGCTGTGGAAAACGTCTATAGCCTTCGCATCCTGAACAAGGACAATGCGAACCACAGCTACCTCATCGAGGTCGACCCGGGCGATGTGTTCAGCGTGGATGCAGCGGCGGGCATACAGGTGGGTTCCGGCGAGGTGCAGGCCGTGGCCGCACGGGTCCGGGTCACCGCCCGGGACCTCGAGCGGGCGCCCCGCGACATCCGCATCACCGTCCGCACCCTGGAGGGCCGGCCGCTGTCGGCCAGCCGCAGGACGCGCTTTTTCGCCCCGGAGAACGCCCCATGAAGGAGTCGGACGCCCCGATGGCCTGGTACCGCCTGCCGGTCATGTGGCTGGTCGTCGCCCTGCCGCTGCTGGCCCTGGTCGGCGGTGCAGTGATGGTGACGCTGACCGTCATCTGGCCCGATGCGGAGGTCCACAGCGAGCGCCTGACGGCGCCACCCGTGGACCTGCCCTGAGGCGCGCGCCGGCCGAGGCCCCATGGAAGCGCTGCGCGTACAGATTGGTGGCATGGGCTGTGCCGCCTGCGCCACCCAGATCGAGGCGGCCCTGCTGCGCCTGCCCGGCCTGGGCCAGGTGCGCATCGACCCGGCAGCCGCCGAGGCGCGGCTGCGCTATGACGGCGATGCCACCGGCATCGATGCCGTGCTCCGGGAGATCCGGCGCCTGGGTTACACCGCGAGTGTCGTCGGCAGCGAGCGCGCCGAGACCGAGAGGGCCGTGGAACGGCGGGCCGCCCTCAAGCGTCTGGGCGTGGCAACCATCGGCATGATGCAGGTCATGATGTTTGCGCTCGCCCTGTACGCCGGCGACAGCTACCGCATGGATCCCGCGATCATCGGTTTCCTGCGCTATTGCAGCCTGATCGTCACGCTGCCGGTGGTGGTCTACGCCGGGGGGCCGATCTTCAGGGCGGCGCTGTCCCAGCTGCGCGCCCGGCGCCCGGCCATGGACGTGCCCGTGAGCCTCGGCATCGGCGCGGCGCTGCTCGCCAGCCTCTGGAACACCTTCACCTCGGGCGGCGAGGTGTACTACGACGCGGTGACGATGTTCATCTGCTTCCTCACGGTTTCCCGCTTCGTCGAGATGGGTTCCCGTCACAGGGTGGGCAGCATCACGGAGGCGCTGGCCTGGCTGCTGCCGGCCCGCAGCCTGCGGATCAGCGGCGGGCAGACCAGCCGGGTGGCCACCGCCGAGCTGCGGACCGGCGACCTGATCCTCGTCAATCGCGGCGATACGGTTCCGGCCGATGGCGTGATCATCGAGGGCAGCTCGGCCTTCGACGAGTCGTGCCTGTCCGGCGAGGCGCTGCCCGTTGCAAGGCAGCCGGGCGATGCGGTGATCAGCGGCAGCATCAATCTCGGGGCCAGCGTGCAGGCCCGCGTGATGTGCACGGGCGAGCGCACCGGGCTTGCCGGCGTGCTGTGCCTGCTCGAGCGCTCGAGGCAGGCCAAGCCCCGCATGCTGACGCTGGCCGAGCGTACCGCGCGCATTTTCTCCGTGGTCATCCTGGCCATCGCCGCCGCGGTGAGCGCCTTCTGGCTGCTCGTCGACCCGGGCATGGCGCTCGCCACCACGGTGGCGGTGCTGGTGGTGGCCTGCCCCTGCGCCCTGTCGCTGGCGGCGCCCTCGGTGATGGCCTGCGCCAACGCTGCCCTCGCGCGCCTGGGCCTGCTCGTGGTCAGCGATTCGGCCATCGAGGGCCTGCCCGGTATCCGGCGGGTCGTGCTGGACAAGACCGGCACGCTGACCGAAGGCCGCCCCCAGGTAGAACTGCTCACCGCAGCCGCGCCGGAACAGGCTGCGCGGCTGCTGGCCATCGCTGCCGCCCTGGAGCGCGGCTCCAGCCATCCCCTGGCGCTGGCGTTTCGCAGTCACGAGGATGCGCGGCTGGTCGCCGCAGGCATCGTCGAGACACCCGGCGAGGGTGTGGAGGGCTGCATTGACGGGCGGCGCTACCGTATCGGCCGGCCGGCATTCGTTGCGGCGCTGGCCAGCGACGGGGCGACCGCGGACGGCGGCAGTGCCGGGCACGAGGCCGGGATCGTACTCGGCGACGAGCAGGGCCCGCGGGCGCGCTTTGCCGTCCAGGACCGGCTGCGCCCGGATGCCCTGGAGGCCCTCGAGGCGCTGCGCGGGCTCGGTTGCGAGATCGAGATCGCAAGCGGTGACGCCGAGCCCGTGGTTGCGGGCGTTGCCCGCGCGCTCGGCGTCACCCGCTGGCAGAGCCGCCTGTCGCCGGCCGACAAGGTTGCCCGCCTGCGCGAAATCCGGGCGGCCGGTTACCCCGTGCTGATGGTGGGGGATGGCGTCAACGACGCGCCGGTGCTGGCCGAAGCCGATGTCTCCATCGTCATGCGCTCGGGCAGTGCGCTCGCCCAGACCGCCGGTGACCTGCTGCTGCTGGACAACGCCTGGTCCGGTGTGCCGAGGGCCATAGCGGTCGGGCGCCGCGCCCGCCGCATACTCACCCAGAACCTGCGCTGGGCGATGGCCTACAACCTGGGGGCCATCCCGCTCGCGGCAGCCGGCTACCTGCCGCCGTGGGTGGCCGCGCTCGGCATGTCGGTGAGTTCGCTGCTCGTGGTCCTGAACGCGCGACGGGTGCGCCCATGATCATTCTCTATGTGCTGGTCCCGCTCGGGCTCCTGCTGTGCGCACTGGCCGTCTGGGCCTTCTTCTGGGCGGTGAATTCCGGCCAGTTCGACGACCTCGAGCTGGCCGCCGGCAGCCCCCTCGACGAGGGGCGCGAAAGTGATCCCGCCAGCCGCATCACTGCCGGAGGCGGTCCCGATGCCTAGGAAGATCCTGATCATTGACGGGCATCCCGACGGCCGCGGCCAGCGCTTCGTCCATGCGCTCGCCAGCGCCTATGCCGAGGGTGCGCGCGAGGGAGGGCACGAGGTGCGCTTCCTCAATGTCGGGCAGCTCACCGTGCCGGTGCTGCGCACGCACGAGGATTTCAGGTCCGGCAAGCCGCCTGCTGCCGTGCGCGGCTGGCAGGACGCCGTGCGCTGGGCGGATCACCTGGTCGTCATCTATCCGCTGTGGCTGGGCGACATGCCGGGCCTTCTCAAGTGCTTCTTCGAGCAGGTGATGCGGCCGTCCTTCGCCTTCGGCGAGGCGAAAGGGCGCGGCCTGCCGCCGAAGCTGCTGAAGGGCCGTAGCGCGCGGATCGTGGTGACCATGGGCATGCCGGGCTTTTTCTACCGCTGGTACTACCGGGCGCACAGCCTGAAGAGCCTGGAACGCAACATCCTGCGCTTCGCGGGCTTTGCCCCCGTGCGTTCCTCGGTGATCGGTCATGTGGAGACCGGTGATCCGGCCCGCCGGCAGGCGTGGCTCGACCGGTTGACATCCCTGGGGCGGCAAGGACGCTGAAGTGATCCTGATGGCTGGCATCGTGTACGTTGTAGACCCGGCCGCCGCGGACGCCGCGGCGGTGCAGTCGCTGGTGGAGCGCCTGGGGTCGGTTGCGGTCGTCGTCCCGTCGGCGGAAGAGCTGCTGGCGCGGCTGGCGGCCGGGGGGGTGCCGGTAGCCGTGATCACCGAGATGAACCTGCCCGGCATGGACGGCCTTGCGCTGCTGGCCGCGCTGAAGGAACGCCAGCTCAAGCTGCCCGTGATCTTCCTCACCCGCGACAGCGAGGTGAACCGTGCGGTGCTGGCCCTGCGGGGAGGCGCCCGCGACTACCTGCCGAAGCCCCTGGTCGAGCAGCAGCTGGCGAAGCGCCTGCGCCAGGCCCTGCCGCCCCGCTGACTCAGTCCGGGGCGACGTTTCCGAGCAGCATGCCCATGCGGACCAGGTCGGCCAGCGACCGGGCCTGCATCTTTTCCATGACGCGGGCCCGGTGGATCTCGACCGTGCGCTGGCTCAGGTTCAGGTCGAAGCCGATGACCTTGTTCGCGTGCCCCCGGATCACGCTGGCCATGACCTCGCGTTCCCGGGGCGTGAGGCTCGCAAACCGCTCCTCGACCGCCTGACGGACAGAGCGCAACTGTTCCTGTTCGCGTTCCATTTCAAGCGCCCGCTGGATCCGGTCGAGGAGTTCGCCGTCGGTGAAGGGCTTCTGCACGAAGTCGAAGGCACCCTGGCGCAGCGCCTCGACCGCCATCGGGATGTCACCGTGCCCCGTGACGAAGACGATGGCCAGGTTGGCCTGCCTTTCGATCAGCTGCTTCTGCACCTCCATGCCGGACAGCCCGGGCATGCGCACGTCCAGGATCAGGCAGCCGTGCCAGTCCGGCGTGTAGGCGCCCAGGAATTCCTCGCCAGAGGCGAAGGTCTCGGCCGCCATGCCGGCGCTTCGCAGCAGCATCCGGAGGGAGTCGCGTACCGCTTCATCGTCGTCGACGATGAAGATCCGGGCGGGGGATTTTTCCATGCTCAAGAGATCCTCGTGGGCAGACTGATGCTGAATACGGCGCCCCCGTTGGGGTTGCTGCCGCAGGTCAGGTGCCCGCCGTGGGCCTCGACGATGGTCCGGCTGATCGCAAGACCAAGGCCCATGCCCGAAGCCTTCGTCGTGAAGAAGGGCTCGAAGAGCCGGCCTGCCACCTCGGCGGGAATGCCTTCGCCATTATCGGCCACGTGGATACCGATTTCACCCTGCTCGCCCGCCTCGGCATACAGCCGCAGGCGCCGGTCCGCGGGCGGCGTATCCGCCATGGCATCGATCCCGTTGCGGATCAGGTTCAGGAGCACCTGCTGGATCTGGATGGGATCGGCGACGATTTCCGGCAGGTCGTCGATACCGGAAATCTCGAGGCGGATGTTGTGGGCCTTGGCGTCCAGTTCGGCCAGGGGCCAGATCTCGGCGATGATGTCGGTGAGCAGCAGGATCTCCCGCCGGCTGTCGTCGAATTTCACGAAGGAGCGCATGCGCCGGATCACCTGCCCGGCGCGCTGGGCCTGGGCCGAGATGCGCTCGAGGGCGCCGTCGATTTCCGTCGAGTCGCCGGCCGCCAGCAGGCGGCGGCAGGCGTTGGCGTAGTTGGCGATCGCGGCCAGCGGCTGGTTCAGTTCATGGGCCATGGCGGCGGCCATCTCGCCCATCGTGGTCAGCCGGCTCATCTTCACCATCTCGTCCCGTCGCCGGATGGCCTGCTCTTCGGCGAGCTTGCGCTCGGTGAGGTCGCGAAGGATGGCCACATAGCGGACGGTTCCGCCAAACCGCACCTCGGCGACGCCGAGGTCCACATAGAAGGTCGTGCCGTCGCGCCGCCGGGCCTTTACTTCGCGCCCGATGCCGAGGATCCGCCGGATCCCGGTCTTCTGGTAGTGCTGCATGTACCGGTCATGGTGGTCGCGGTCGGGCTGGGGCATCAGGATGGCCACGTTCTGGCCGATCGCCTCGTCGGCGGTGTAGCCGAACATGCCTTCCGCCGCCCGGTTGAAGCGCTCGATCAGGCCGTTCTCGTCCGCGATGATCATGGCCTCGACCAGCCCGTCGAACAGGGCGAGGAGCTGGGCCACGGTGGGCGTTGGCGCCGGAGCGGGGGAGATGATCATTGGGCCCGAAGTCTAGGCGGGAGGGTGTGCACCGGCAAGGCAGCGCGGAACCCGGCGTTGAAAGTCCACGTGGACTATTGCGGGCCCAGGCCCTATAGTCCGCCCGGACTATGCACAACGAAGCCGCCAGGACGCTGATGGTGCTGGGCCTTTTGCAGGCCGGTCCCCGCCATGGCTATGAGCTGCACCGGATCGTGATGGCTCACGGCACCCTTTACGCGGACTTCAAGAAGCCCACCCTCTACCACCTGCTGCATCGCCTCAAACTGCGCGGCATGGTCCAGGTGCGCACCGAGCAGGGCGCCCGCGGCCGGCGCGGCGAGCGGCTGATCTTTGCGGTCACGCCGGCCGGCACTGCGGAGTTCAGGGAGCTGCTGCGCACGATCCTCGGTTCCTGTGATGCCGATCAGGCAGGCTTTGAGATGGCGACCGCCTACCTGACGTGGCTGCCGGCCAGGGAAGGCCAGCTGCTGCTGCGCCGGCGTCGCCGGGCCGTGGTCGCCCGCCGGGCCGAGATCCTCGCTGATCTTGCGCATATGGCGGCCGAGCCCGACGGGCCCCGGCTCGCCGCCCGCTCGCTGGCCGCAGACCATGCGCTGACGCTGATGAATGCCGAACTCGTCTGGATGGACCGGGTGATCAGTCACCTCGGCGCACCGGGCGGGCGGACAACGAAGCTGACCCCTGTCGTCCTGCCGGTCCGCCGTCAGGCCGGCAGCCGCAAGTGACTCACATCCCCCTGACCCCAACCGGAGAAACCCATGACGAACAAGCTGTGCACTACCGTCCGCCTGCTGGCCGTGACGGTCACCCTCGGCCTCTGGGCCGGCATCAGCGCCGCCGCGCCGCCCGACTTCTCGGGTGTCTGGACCCTCAACGCCAAGAAAGGCGAGAACCTGGGCATGGTCGCGGCCATCAAGGAGACGGTCACGATTGCGCAGACCGCCGACAGCCTGACGCTGGACTTCTCCTCCGCCTTCATGGGCAGCACGACCCTGCGCCAGGTGCGCTATGACCTCGGCGGCAAGCCGGTGACCAACGAGGGCGCCATGGGTGACAAGGCCGAAACCGTTGCCCGCTGGGAAGGCGATGCGCTGGTGGTGTCCTGGGAGAGCCCCGGGGCGATTGCCGGCACGACCACGGTCCGGACCGAGACCCGCACCCTTTCCGCCGATGGCAAGGCCATGACCGTAAAGTCAGTCCGTGGCGAGAAGCCGCCGATGATCATGGTCTATGACAAGAGCGGGAAGTAACCGGTGAAGCCACTGGCCCTGGTTGCCGGCGGCGTGGCCGTCGTCCTGCTGGCGGCCGGAGCCTGGCTGGCGCGCGACCTGCTCGGCGGCGCTGCCGCCGTGGATGCGGGTCGCGCCTTCGCGGCACCCGAGCGACGCACGATTGCCGCCAGCGTGCTCGCCACCGGCGTACTGCGCCTGCGGGTTGGCGGCGAGGTCCGCGTCGGGGCCCAGCTCTCCGGGATCGTCGAGAAGCTCAACGTCGAAGTCGGCTCGCGGATCAGCCGCGGCGACGTGATCGCGAAGATCGACGCGCGGGGCATCGAGGCGCGCCTCGCGCAGGCGCGCGCCCAGATCGCCGTGGCCGAAACCGAGGTGCGGCGCGCCGGAGTGGAGCTGTCGCGCATGCGCCGCCTGGGCGAGCAGAAGCTGGTGGCCGAAAGCGAGATCGAGGACCGCGCCCTGGCGCTCGACGAGTCCAGGGCCCGCCTCGAGAAGGCCCGGCGTGACGCCGCGGTGGTCGAGACCGAGCTCAGCTACGCGGTTATCCGCTCTCCCATCAGCGGGACGGTGGCCGCGGTGACCACCCAGGAGGGCGAGACCGTTGCCGCCGCCTTTGCCACGCCGACCTTCGCCACGATCATCGAGGACGGTGCCCTGGAGCTGATCGCCATGGTGGACGAGACCGATATCGGCAACGTGCAGCTCGGCAACCCGGTAACCTTCACGGTCGAGGCCTACCCGGCGAAGGAGTTCACGGGCCGCGTCGAGCGCATTGCGCCGAAGGGCACCATCATCTCGGGGGTGGTCAACTTCGAGGTGATGGTCCGCATCGACGGCCAGGCCGGCGAGCTGAAGCCCGACATGACAGCCAACGTTTCCATTCGCACGGCCGAGCGGGAGGCGCTCGTGATTCCCAACGCCGCCGTCCAGAGGGATGGGGCCGACCGCTACGTCTGGGTGGAGGCCGACGGGCAGCTGCTGCGCCGGGCGGTCGTGGCGGGAACCCGCGACGCCGGCTTCACCGAGATCCGCCAGGGCCTGGACCCGGGTGACCGCGTATTGACGAGCGCCCCGCCGGGCGCTCCGGAGACACGACCATGATCGAAGTCAGCAACATCGGCCGCACCTATACCCGCGGCGACGGCACGCCGGTGGTGGCGCTCCGGGACGTCACTTTCACCATCGCGCGGGGCGAGTTCGTCACCGTGCGGGGTGCATCGGGCTCCGGCAAGTCATCCCTGCTCAACATCCTCGGCTGCCTCGACACCCCGACGGCGGGCAGCTATCGCCTCGACGGCGAGGACGTGTCCCGCTACACCGACGAGCAGCGGTCGGCGATCCGCTGCCGCAAGATCGGCTTCGTGTTCCAGGCCTTCAACCTGCTGCCCCGGACCACGGCCGTCGAGAACGTGGAGATCCCGGCCCTGTACGTGGGCAAGCCCGTGGACCGCAGGCATGCCCTCGCGATCCTCGACCGGGTGGGGCTCGGCTCCCGTGCCGGGCATTTCGTCACGGAGCTGTCCGGCGGCGAGCAGCAGCGCGTGGCGATCGCACGCGCCCTGATGAACGATCCGCCGCTGATCCTGGCGGACGAGCCCACGGGCAACCTCGACTCGGCCGCCGGCGATTCGGTCATGGACCTGCTCACCGAACTGCACGCCGAGGGCCGCACCATCGTCCTCGTGACCCACGACGAGCACGTGGCCACCTACGCCCACCGCGAGCTGCTGATAAGGGACGGCATACTGGCCGCTGACCGGCCGCTGGCCAGGGCAGTACAGACTGCAGCGGGAGCCGCGTCATGAAGCTGCTCGTCACCACGCGCCTGGCGCTACGGAGCCTGGCGCGCAATCCGCTGCGCAGCTTCTTCATGATGCTGGGCGTCACCATCGGCATTGCGTCCCTGACCGCGCTCGCCTCGGTGGGCGAAGCCACGACCCAGGAGACCATGCGGCGCTTCAAGCGCATGCTTGGCACCTTCGACATGGTCATCATCCAGCCGGGCAGTTCCAGTACCCGGGGCATGCCGTCGCTTGCGACCGTCGAGCCGGTGCTGAAGTCCGAGGATGCCCAGGCCATCGTCGCCGAGATTCCCCTCGTGCGCCGGGCGGCGGAGATGCAGTTCGCGCTCGACCTGGACGTGAAGTACCGGGACCGGACCACCAGCCCCTCGGTCATCGGCGTCTCCGCCAACTGGGCCGAGGTGCGCAATGAGGATGTGGCGGTCGGCAACGGCATCAGCGAAGAGGACGTCGCCTCCCTCGCCCGGGTCGTGGTCATCGGCGAGGACGTACGCCGGTCGCTGTTCCCCGACGAGGATCCCATCGGCAAGACGCTGCGGATTGCGGACGTTCCCTTCCAGGTGAAGGGCATCCTCGCCTCGCGCGGCGTGGGTCCGGGCGGGGCCAGCATGGACAACAACGTGGTCATCCCGGTCAGTACCGCCTCGAAGCGCCTCTTCAACCGCGACTACCTCACGTCGATCATCGCGCAGCTCGAGGATCCCTCCCGGGCGGCCGAGGCGATCGCGTCCATTACCGCGCTCCTCCGGGAGCGGCACGGGATTGCGCCGAATGCCGAGGACGACTTCCAGGTGACGAGCCCCGAGGCCCAGATCGCCCAGGTCACGGACGTCGGCTCGACGCTGTCGCTCGTCATGCTCGGCGTGGCTGCCATCGCCATGCTGATCGGCGGGACGGTGATCATGAGCCTCATGCTGATCGCGGTCTCCGAGCGGCGCCGGGAGATCGGGGTGCGCCGCGCGGTGGGCGCCAGCCGGCGCGACATCCTCGGCCAGTTCCTGGCGGAGGCGGCCGTGGTCTCGCTGCTCGGTGGCCTGCTGGGCGTCGTGATCGGCGTCGGCGGTGCGCTGCTCGTCACCCGCTACGCGCAACTGCCGCCCGACATCCTGTGGAGCGCGGTAGGCGGGTCGGTGCTGCTGTCGGTGGTCATCGGGCTGCTGTTCGGCCTGCAGCCGGCCTGGCGGGCCGCCAACGTGGACCCGATCCAGGCCCTGCGCTCCTGAGCCGGCCCGCCGCCCCATGTGGCTGACGCGCCGCTACCTGATGCAGGGCGCCCTGCGGCAGATCTGGCGTTCCCGGCTGCGCTCGGCCCTGGTGATCGGCTGCGCGGCGCTGGGCGTGGCCGGTGCCGTCACGGCCGTCAACTACGCCTCCGGCGGCCGCGCCGACATCCTCGAGAAGATCCGGCGCCTCGGCACCAACGTGATCGTCGTCAGCGCCGAGCAGAGTCGCAGCGTCGGTGGCCGGGCACGCACCGGCGCGCGCGTCACCACGCTCGGCGAGCCGGACTACCTGGCCATCCGCCGCGAGGTGGACGGCATCCTGCGCGCGTCGGCCGTGGTGCCGGCGGCGCTGCGGCTGAAGGCCGGCTTCCTGTCGAAGGTCACGCCGGTGATGGGCGTGGAGCCCGATTTCTTCGCGATCAAGTCCTGGGAGCTGGCGCAGGGCGAGGTCTTCGACGGTGAGGACCTGAAGCGCTCGGCACGCGTGGCGCTGCTTGGCCATACGGTTGCCCGGGACCTCTATGGCGATGAGTCGCCGATTGGCGAGCGCCTGTTCATCAACCGCGTCCCCTTCGAGGTGGTGGGCGTGCTCCGCGAGCGCGGCCAGGGCCTGGACGTGACCAACGAGGACCAGCAGGTCTACGTGCCGGCCAGCACGGCCCTGCGGCGGCTGCTGAACATCGACTACTACGGCTCGATCCTCTTCGAGGTGGCGCCGGACCACCAGCTGGCGGCGGTTGCCGCGGAGATCACCGCGCTGCTGCGCGTGCGGCACCGGATCTCGGCCTTTCGTCCCGATGACTTCCGCGTCGGCAGCCAGCAGGAACTGATAGAGACCCAGCTCGCGGCCGCGGATCGCCTCGGTTTCCTGGTGCGCTGGGTCGGCTTCTCGGGCCTGGTCGTCGCCGGCATCGGCGTACTGGCGATCGCCTGGATCGCGGTCCGCGACCGCACCCGGGAGATCGGCACCCGGCGCGCGCTGGGCGCCACCGGGCCGGACGTGTTCTTCCAGTTTGCCTTCGAGGCGGCCGTGCTGGCCAGCACCGGCGCGGCGCTCGGTCTGGCCGCCGGCTGGGCCGCCTCGCGGCTGGCCGCGACGCAGGCCGGGCTGCCCTTCATCTTCGAGGGGGGCAATGCCCTGCTGGCCCTCTTCATGGCCCTGGTGCTGAACCTGCTGTTCGCCAGCTGGCCCGCGTTGCGCGCGGCGCGCATGGACCCGATCCGGGCCCTGCGTCACGAGTAGCGGGCCAGCCCCCGGGCACCGCTGCAGCGGGTCTCAGGGCCCGGCGGGCCCGGGTGGAGCCTCTGCCTGGCGGCTGTAGGCGAGGCGATAGAGCGCGGGCAGCACGAGCAGCGTGAGCAGCGTCGAGGACACGATGCCGCCGATCACGACAGTGGCCAGCGGCCGCTGCACCTCCGCGCCCGTGCCCGTATTGAGCGCCATCGGCACGAAGCCCAGGCTCGCCACCAGCGCCGTCATCAGGACAGGCCGCAGTCGCGTCAGCGCACCGTCGAAGATAGCCTGTTCCAGCGGCAGGCCTTCCTCGCGCAGCCGCCGGATGAAGGTGATCATCACCACGCCGTTCAGTACCGCGACGCCGGACAGGGCAATGAAGCCGACGCCGGCCGAGATCGAGAAGGGGATCCCGCGCAGCATCAGGGCCATGACGCCGCCGGTGAGCGCGAGCGGCACGCCGGAGAACACGATGCCCGCGTCCCGCCCGGACCCGAAGGCCATGAACAGCAGGCCGAAGATGATCAGCAGCGAAACGGGCACGACGACCTGCAGCCGCCGGCTGGCCGAAAGCAGCTGCTCGAAGGTGCCCCCGTATTCGATCCAGTAGCCCTCCGGCAGGGTGACGCGCGCCTGCACGGCATCCTGGACGCTGGTCACGAATGAGCCCAGGTCGCGGCCGCGCACGTTGGCCGTGACCACGATCCGGCGCTTGCCGTTCTCGCGGCTGATCTGGTTCGGTCCCGGAGCGAGTTCGAGCGTCGCCACCTGGCCCAGCGGCACGTAGGCGGGCGCGCCCGGCGCATTCCCGGCCTGACCGGCGGGCCGCGGCACGGGCAGGGAGCCCAGGGCGTCGAGGTTGGTGCGCAGGGTTTCCGGCAGGCGCACGACGATGTCGAAGCGCCGGTCGCCCTCGAAGATCTGGCCGGCGCCGGCACCGCCGAGCGCCACCGCGACGGTCTCCTGGATGTCGGCAACGGTCAGGCCGTAGCGCGCCAGCGCCGCGCGGTCCGGGACGATGGACAGCATCGGCAGGCCGGTGACCTGCTCGGTGCGCGTGTCGGCCGCCCCGTCGACGCCGCGCACGACGTCCTCCACTGCCTCGCCAAGCCGCAGCAGTTCTTCAAGGTTGTCGCCGTACACCTTGACGGCCAGGTCGCTGCGCACCCCGGCGATCAGCTCGTTCATGCGCATCTGGATGGGCTGGGTGAACTCATAGTTGTTGCCGGGAATGTCGGCAACGGCCGCCTCCATCTCGGCCACCAGCCGGGCCTTGGGCTTGCGCGGGTCGGGCCACCCGGCGCGCGGCTTCATCATCACGTAGGTGTCGGCCACCGAGGGCGGCATGGGATCGGTGGCCACCTCGGCCGTGCCGATCTTGGCGAGCACCTTGTCCACCTCGGGGAACTCCTTCAGGCGCCGTTCCAGGGCGGACTGCATGGTGACCGCCTGCGTGAGGCTGGTGCCCGGGATGCGCATGGCGTGCAGGGCAACGTCGCCCTCGTCGAGGTTCGGGATGAACTCCGTGCCGAGCCGCGTGGCCAGGGCGCCACTCGCCACCACCAGCACGGCGGCCACTGCAATGACCGCGACCCGGGCGTCAACGGCCCGCCGCAGCAGTGGGGCATACAGCGCGGCCAGCGTCGCCACGGCGCGATTCTCCGTCTCCGCCACCCGGCCGGTGACGAACAGGGCCACGGCGGCCGGCACCAGGGTCACCGACAGCAGCATGGCCGACACGAGCGCCATCACGACCGTCAGCGCCATCGGGTGGAACATCTTTCCCTCGACGCCCGTCAGGGTGAAGATCGGCAGGTACACCGCCGTGATGATGACAATGCCGAACAGGCTCGGCTTGATCACCTCGGCCGTGGCCACGGCCGCGAGCTCGAAGCGCTCGTCGCGGGTCATCAGCCGGCCGAGACGGCGCTGCTCGAGGCCGAAGCGGCGCAGGCAGTTCTCGACGATGATCACCGCGCCGTCGACGATCAGGCCGAAGTCGAGGGCCCCGAGGCTCATCAGGTTGGCGGACACGCGGTTCTGGACCATGCCCGTGATGGTCATCAGCATGGACACCGGGATCACGACGGCCGTGATCAGGGCCGCCCGTATGTTGCCGAGCAGGAGGAAGAGCACCGCTATGACCAGCAGCGCGCCCTCGACCAGGTTCTTCTGCACGGTGGCGATGGTGCGATCGACGAGCACCGTGCGGTCATAGACGGGACGGGCGATCACCCCGGCCGGCAGGCCGGCGTTGACGGTCTGCAGGCGCGCGGCCGTGCGCTGGGCCACCGCGCGGCTGTTCTCGCCGACCAGCATGAATACCGTGCCGAGCACGATCTCCTGGCCGTTCTCGGTGGCCGCGCCGCTGCGCAGCTCCGTCCCTTCGACCACTTCCGCCACGTCGTCGATGCGGACGGCCACGCCGTCACGCCGTGCGACCACGATCTGCCGGAGGCCCGCCATGTCGCTGACCTGCCCGGGCGAGCGGATCAGGTACTGCTCGCCATGCCGCTCGATGTAGCCGGCCCCGACGCTCGCATTGCCGCGCAGCAGGGCCTCCATGACGTCGTGCAGGCTGAGCCCGTAGGCCACCAGCCGGGCGGGGTCCGGCGTGACGTGAAACTGCCGGGTGAACCCGCCAATCGTGTTCACTTCGGTGACGCCGGCCAGGTTGCGCAGCTGCGGCCGCACCACCCAGTCCTGGATGGTGCGCAGCCCGGTCGGCGTCCAGGGCTCGCCCGCCGCATCGACCGCGCCCGGCTCGGCCTCCACCGTGTACATGAAGATCTCGCCGAGGCCCGTCGTGATCGGCCCGAGGGTGGGATCCACGCCGGCGGGCAGCTGCGAGCGCACGCTCTGCAGCCGCTCGTTGACCAGTTGCCGGGCGAAGTAGATGTCGGTGCCGTCCTCGAACACGGCCGTCACCTGCGACAGGCCGTAGCGCGACAGCGACCGCGTGTACTCGAGTCGGGGCAGGCCCGCCAGCGCCGTCTCCACCGGGTAGGTGACCCGCTGCTCGGCCTCCAGCGGCGAATAGCCCGGCGCCTCGGAGTTGATCTGCACCTGCACGTTGGTGATGTCCGGCACCGCATCGATGGGCAGCCGGCCGAAGTTCCAGATGCCCAGCCCGGACAGGCCGACGACGACCAGCACGACCAGCCAGCGGTGTGCGATCGCGAAGCGGATGATGCGTTCGAGCATGATCCGCGGCCTCAGTGATCGTGACCGGCGCCGGACTTCTCGACGTCCGCGCGGATCAGGAAGGCCTGCTCAGTGACGTACCGCGTGCCCGGCTCGATGCCGCCCAGCACCTCGACGAAGTCCGGGTCGCGCTGGCCGAGCTCCAGCATGCGCACCTCGTAGGTGTCGCCGTACTGCGCGTAGACGACCGTGAACTCCCTGAAGGGCTGCAGCGCCCGGGTCTCCACGGCCAGCGGCACGGCGGATTCGGCAACGCCGATTGCGGCGCTGACGGCCAGGCCCGGACGCCACAGTCCCTGGGGGTTGGCGAGCTTCACGCGCGCGATGGCGCTCTGGCTGCCCGCGGCGGCCAGGGGCAGCACGCTGTCGACTGCCGCGCTGGTGGTCGTGCCGTCGATCGTGCTCGTCAGCGTCACGGGCTGGCCGGCCCGGAGCAGCGGGATGTCGCGCCCGAAGGCGTGCAGGTCCACCCAGACCGCCGACAGGTCGGAGATCTCGAAGAGCGCAGCCTCACCCGTCACGTCGCCCACGTTGGTGTCACGGGCCGTGACCACGCCCGGGATCGGTGCCGTGACCGGGTAGGGGCGCATGCTCTCGTTGCCCTCGACGATGGCGAGCACGTCGCCGCGCCGGACCGCGGCGCCTGCCGTGGCCCGCACCTCGCGCACGATGCCGGGAAAGCGGGCGCGCACCCGGGCAACGCGGTTGCCGTCAACGGCCACCGTGCCCAGCAGGCTGACGGTCGAGCGGATCGTGGCGGGACCGGCCACTGCCGTCCGCACGCCCGAGCTTGCCGCGGTCTGCGGGTCCAGGGTCGTTCGTCCTTCGTAGGCGGCGTACTCCCAGCGATGCTGCCGGCCGCCCTCGGCGGCCGTGACGACCACGTCGAAGGAGTGCGGTTCGGGTACCTCGCCGCTGCCGGCCAGTGCATCGCCGTCGGCGGTGAAGGTGTACACATCGAGCCGGTCGCCGAGCCGCCGCGTCTCGATGCGCGCCGTGATGCCGGCCGGCGGCACGGGACTGCCGTCCCGCGAGGCGGAGAGCCGGAACTGCGGTGGCCCGTCGGCCTCCACGAGGGCGACCTCCAGCGCAAAGCCGCCGGAGCGCAGCAGGCGGCCACCGGTCGGGCCGCGTTCAAACTCCTCGTCGGCCGGGGTGGCTGCCCCGTGGTCGTGCCCGTCATGATCGTGGTCGTGGTCATCGTCGTGGCCGCTGCAGGCGGCAAGGGTGGCGATCAGCAGCAGCAGGATCAGACGGGTCTTCATGGGGTGATCTCTCCGGGCAGGGCCGTCAGTCGTTCAATGTCAACCAGCAGGCGGTGATAGCGTGCGGCAGCAGCGAGCTCAGCGAGGCGGAGTTCGGTGAGCAGCTGCTCGGCCTGGGCAAGCGTGTAGAAGTTCAGCCGGCCTGATTCGTAGCCGCGACGGGTAGCCGAGGCGGCCGACCCGGCCTGCCCGATCAGGTCGTTGCGATGAGCCTCGACGACGTGCCTCGCATGCTGCAATTCCTCGTAGAGGCCGTAGAGCTGCTGGTGGGCGTCGAGCCCGGTCGCGTTGCGCCGGGCCCGCAGTTCGGCGAGCTGCGCGTCGAGGCCCGCGGCGCTGAGGGCGCTGCGGCGCTGCGTGCCGAGCGGCAGCGAGGCGCCCAGAACCAGCGCCTGCTCGTCGATGTTCTCAAGCCGCCGCACGCCCAGCGACAGGTTCAGGTCCGGTCGGCCGCCCGCGACCGCGGCCCGGCGCTCGGCGGCGACGCGCTCGGCGTCGAGCGCGAGGTCGCGCTGGTCAAGGCTCGCGGGCAGGCGCCCGGCCAGTTCGGCAAAACCGGGGACCGCGGGCAGGCTCATCAGCGCGGCATCGTCCACGGCGAAGTCCGGGTCGAGCTCGCCCCACAGCGAGGCGAGCGCCAGCCGGGCCGTCGCCAGTTCCTGCCCGGCTCCATCGCGGGCCAGCGCCGCGCGACCCGCGGCGATACCGGCCTGGGCAAGCTCGGCATCGCTGCTGCGCCCGGCCTGCACCCAGCGGGCGACGAGGCTGCGGGTTTCTTCCAGCAAACCGACGTTGGCCTCGGCGACGCGCAGCCGCGCCTGGCGCTCCATCATGTCGATGTAGCGCCGGCGCACCGCGCTCGCCACATCCACGCGGGCCACTTCGGCCTTCAGCTCCTGCCGTTCGATCTCGACGAGGCCGGAGGCGATCCGTGCCTCACGCTTGCCGCCGAGTTCGATGACGCGGCCGAGTCGCACGGTGGTCTCGGCGCTGTCGAAACCGCGTAGCGAGCCGCTGCCGGCGACATTCTCGATTTCGCCGCTCACTGCCCAGGGCGGCGACAGCTCGCGGACCTTCAGCTCGGCCTCGGCGCCCTGCAGGGCGTAGCCCCGGGCTTCGAGCACGGGACTGCGCGTGAGCGCAAGGCCGAGCGCCTGCGGAAGCGTCAGCTCCGTGGCGCATGCGGCACTGATACCGGCACTGAGCGCGCCGGCCAGCACCCAGCATGAGAAGCACTTGAGGGAATTCACGGTCACCTCCGACCCGTCGAACGGCACACAGACAACGGCCCGCACCGCGGGCCGCACGGAGCGTGTCGTCAGCCGATCGGAGGGCGGTGGAGCGGGGTCAGCGGCGGTCCGGGAGACTGCCGGACACTGAAGGCCGGAAGCCCGGAAACAGCGGGCTCATGACTGTCGGCCACAGTGGCCAGCGTCACGATGGCCGTCGACGCACCGGGCGACTCGTGCACGTGAAGCTGGCCCGTGGTCTCGCAGTCGTCAGCGGCCTGCGCATGGTGATGATGCTCCGCCGGGCCGGCGTGTGACGGCATGGCTGCCTGCGTCGGGGTTTCGGCTGCCAGATTGTGGGCGTGGACGGTCCAGTTCAGCTGGCCCGTGCAGACCAGCACGACGGCGAGAAACCGGACCAGCGCGGGGCTGTGCCGTCGGGACCAGGTCAGAAATCCAGCGCGCATCACGCCGCGGACTCTGCCACAGCGCCTGTACCGGTTCAACGCCGGGTATCACGCCAGCCTGCCGCGCAGGGTATAAATCACCCGCGGCACGCCGCATTGTCCGCGAGGCTTCTGACATGCGTTACCAGACGGTCAACCGTTCGTCACCGTGCCGGGCGCACGCGCGCCCCGTGCGGCACGGGTGGCTGCCGGCGTGATGAGCGCCCTGGTCGATACCGTCCGGCTCACCGCCCGGCACTTCACGCCGGCTGATGCGCCGGCCCTGCACGACATCTGTGCCGATCCGCGCGTCATGCGTTACGTGGGAGAAGGCGAGGTGCTTGGACTCCAGCGCTGCCGCGAGTGGATCGGGGAGTCGATCGGCCACTATGCCCGGCGCGGTCAGGGCGCCTGCGCGCTCTTTGTGAAGGGCGAGCCACTGCTCGCCGGCTACTGCGGCATCGTGCCTGCCGTGCGCCGCAGGGACCTGGAAATCATCTATGCCCTGCGTCCCGGGTGGTGGGGGCAGGGGCTGGGCACCGAACTGGTGACGGGGCTGCTCGACCTCGGGCTGCGCGAGCTTTCCCTGCCGCGGCTGGTCGCGACCATCGCGCCTCGCAACCTGCCGTCCCGGCGCGCGGCCGAACGGGCGGGCATGCACTGTGCCGGCGAGGAAACGGACCCTGACGGCCGGGAGTTCCTGATCTACCTGCGGGAGTCGCGCTGAAGTCGCACGGTCATTCTTCCGGTTCGCCTTCGGCGCTCCACTTCTCGCGGTGCGCCTGTGCCGCGGCCGCTCGCACCCCTTCGTGCCGGCGCTGCAGCAGCAGCGTGGACGGGTCACAGACGCGGGCGCGCAGGATGCCGAGATCGACGGCCGCGTCGAACAGGCTGGGATACCAGGTCCGCCAGTTCGGCAGCATGCTCTCGACCTGTTCGCGGAGATTCATGACGCCATCACTCTAACGCCGTCCGCGAGGGGACGCACGGGCGGGGTTTCACATAAACGGGGCAGGTCGTCACCGCGGCGCGCGGGACCGGGGCCGCACGCCCCGGGTGGGCTCGGCGTCCCGCGGATCCTCCGGCCAGTAGTGGCGCGGGTAGCGGCCTTTCAGTTCCCGGCGCACCTCCGCGTAGGTGCCCCGCCAGAAACTCGCCAGGTCCCGGGTCACCTGCACGGGCCGGCGGGCCGGGGAGAGCAGCTTCAGGACCACCGGCGTGCGCCCGCCGCCAATGCGCGGCGTGTCCGTCAGTCCGAACACTTCCTGCAGGCGCACCGACAGGCTGGGTTCGGGGCCGTCCAGGTAGTCCACCGGCAGCTGCGATCCGCTGGGCACCGTCAGGTGCGTGGGCGCCAGTCCGGCCAGCCGCTGCTGCTGCGCGTGATCGAGGCGTGCCCTGAGCGCAGCGCCGAGGTCGATGCGGGAAAAGTGCGCGGCCCGCGTGATGCCGGTGAGCCACGGATCCAGCCAGTCGGGCAGGGTGGCGAGCAGTGCAGCGTCGCTCACATCCGGCCAGCCGGCGCCGGCATCCGGGTCGCTGCGGCGGCAGAGCAGCACGCGGGCCTGCCACTGGCGAAGCTCCGGCGTCCAGGGCAGCGCGTCCAGCCCGGTTTCGGTGAGGCCTGCCAGCACGGCGGCGCGCACCGCCGTCGCGTCGGGATCCTGAAGCGCTGCCTCACTGACCAGCAGCTGGCCCAGGCGGCGCTCGCGCCGGGCCACCACGGCCTGCTCGCGGCGGTCCCAGTGCACGGTGGCCACGTCGGTGAGGGCGTGTCCCAGATGCTGCTCGATGTCGGCGCGACTGAGCGGTGCCGCCAGCGCGATGCGCGCGTCGCGGTCGCCGCCGTCCAGCTCGGGAATGACCAGGAACTCCGCGCGGGCCAGGGCCGTGGCACCGCTGAAGGCGGCGCCCCGGCCATTGCTGAGCTGAAAGCGGCCGCTGCCGGGCTCCCGCGCCCGCGAGACCCGGTCGGGCCACGCGATCGCCAGCAGTGAACCGGCCTGGTCGGGCGCAATGTCCCGGAGGTCGCCCGGGAGGCGGAGCTGCCGGGCAAAGGCCAGGGCCGCACGCTGCACCTGGCGCAGCGCCTGGCGGTCCACGTCGGTCCGTTCCGTGGCTCCCGCTTCGTGGGCCAGCAGCGCGAGCCGGGTGCGCAGGTCCGGATCCCGGTCACCCGGCGGGGCCCGCAGCACGTCCCGTTCGCCGAGCAGCGCGGCCAGCGCACAGGCCGTGGTGCCCGCACCGCTTGCCCGGGCGCTGACCAGGAGCTGCGCAAGCCGGGGGTGCGTGCCGAAGTCGGCAAGGATCCGCCCGTGCGGCGTGATCCGGTGGGCCGCGTCCAGGGCGCCCAGCGTGTGCAGCAGTTCGCGGGCCTGGGCCAGGGCCCCCGCGGGTGGCGGGGTCAGCCAGCCGAGGGCGCCCGCGTCGACGGTGCCCCAGGCCGCGATGTCCAGCGCCAGCGAGGCCAGATCGGCGTCTGCAATCTCCGGCGGGGTCTCCGGCAGCAGGCTCCGGTGTTCGGCTTCGGTCCACAGCCGGTAGCACACGCCGGGCGCGAGCCGGCCGGCCCTTCCGCGGCGCTGGTCGGCCGAGGCCCGGGAGATGCGCCCGGTGACCAGCCGTCCCATGCCGCTGCCGGGATCGAAGACCGGCCGCCGCGCGAGCCCGCCGTCGATGACCACGCGGATGCCCTCGATGGTCAGGCTGGTCTCGGCGATGTTGGTGGCCAGCACCACCTTGCGGCGGCCGGCCGGCGCCGGCCGTATCGCGAGGTCCTGATCCTCCCGGCCGAGGTCGCCAAAGAGCGGGTGCACGGCGACGCCGGCCGGCAGCGGCGCTTCGGCGAGCAGGCCGGCGGTGCGGCGGATCTCGCCCGCACCGGGCAGGAACACGAGCACATCGCCCTCGTCATCGGCGAGCGCCCGGCGCACCGCCGTGGCGGCCCGCTCCGCCACGTGCCCGGTGCCGGGCCGGGCGGCATGGCGGGTGACCACCGGAAAGGCGAGCCCGGGCGAAGCCACCACCGGCACGTTGCCCAGCAGGCGGGCGACGCCCGCCGTGTCGAGCGTGGCCGACATCACGAGCAGCCGCAGTTCCGGCCGGAGATGGCGGCGCACATCGAGCGTCAGTGCCAGGCCGAGGTCGGCCTGCAGGCTGCGCTCGTGGAATTCATCGAAGATCACGAGGCCCACGCCGGCCAGCGCCGGGTCGTGCTGCAGCTGCCGGGTGAGGATGCCCTCCGTGACCACCTCGATGCGGGTGCCGGGCCCGACGCGGGTGTCGAGGCGCATCCGGTAGCCCACGGTTCCGCCCACCGCCTCGCCGAGCAGGAAGGCCATGCGCGCCGCCACCGCCCGGGCCGCCAGCCGGCGGGGCTCGAGCACCAGGATGCGCTGGTCACGCAGCCATGGGGCCGTGAGCAGGGCAAGCGGCACGCCCGTGCTCTTGCCGGCGCCCGGCGGCGCCTCGAGTACCGCGGCGCCTGCCCCGGCGAGCGCCGTCGCGAGCGCCGGCAGGGCCTGCATCACCGGCAGGGCGTGCAGGTCGGCGGGCGCTGCGCTTCGGGATCCGGTCATGGTGTCACTCTAGTACCATACGCGGCGCATGTTCCTGTACCCCGAATTCGACCCTGTCGCGATCCAGATAGGTCCGCTGGCCGTGCGCTGGTACGGGCTGACTTACCTCGTGGGCTTTGCGGCCGCCTGGCTGCTGGCAAGGCGACGGGCGGTCCGTGCCGGGTCGCCCGTGACCCCGGCGCAGGTGGACGACCTGATCTTCTATGCCGCCCTCGGCGTCATCCTCGGGGGCCGCATCGGCTACATGCTGTTCTACGGCTTCGAACAGATCCGGCAGAACCCGCTCAGCATCCTGCGCGTCTGGGAAGGCGGCATGTCCTTTCACGGCGGTTTCCTCGGGGTGCTCGCGGCCATGGCGCTCTATGCGCGAAGGCTCGGCAGGCCGTTCTTCGCGGTCACCGACTTCATCGCGCCCCTGGTCCCGATCGGCCTGGGCGCCGGGCGGGTCGGCAACTTCATCAACGGCGAACTGTGGGGCGCGCCGACGACCGTGCCGTGGGCGGTGATCGTCAACGGCGAGGCGCGGCATGCCTCGCAGCTCTACGAGGCCGGCCTCGAGGGCCTGGTGCTGTTCGTGCTGCTCTGGACCTTCTCTGCGCGGCCGCGGCCCACGATGGCCGTGTCGGGCCTGTTCCTGGTCGGTTACGGCGTATTCCGCACGGCCGTCGAGTTCCTGCGCGTGCCCGACGCCCACATCGGCTACCTGGCCTTCGGCTGGCTGACCATGGGCCAGCTGCTCACGCTGCCGCTGCTGGTCCTCGGCGTCGTGCTCCTGTGGCTGGCCTACCGGTCCGGCCCCGCCGCCTCGCCGGCGCGCGGCCCGGCCTGACGTGCGCCCCTATCTCGACCTGCTGCGCCATGTGCGGGAGCACGGCGTCCGCAAGTCTGACCGCACCGGCACGGGTACGCTGTCGGTGTTCGGCCACCAGATGCGCTTCGACCTGGGCGATGGCTTTCCGCTGGTGACCACCAAGAAGGTCCACTTCAAGTCGGTCGTCCACGAGCTGCTGTGGTTCCTGCGCGGCGAGACCAATGTGGCGTCGCTGCGCGAGAACGGCGTCACGATCTGGGACGAGTGGGCCGATGCAGAGGGGAACCTGGGTCCGGTCTACGGCGCCCAGTGGCGCTCGTGGCCGGCGCCGGACGGCTCGCACATCGACCAGTTGCAGCAGGCGGTCGAGCTGATCCGCCGCGAGCCGGACTCCCGCCGCATCATCGTCTCCAGCTGGAACGTCGCCGAACTGCCGCGCATGGCGCTCGCGCCCTGTCACGCGCTCTTCCAGTTCTGGGTTGCCGACGGCCGCCTGTCCTGCCAGCTCTACCAGCGCAGCGCCGACATCTTCCTGGGCGTGCCCTTCAACATCGCGTCCTACGCGCTGCTCACGCACCTGGTGGCCGACCAGACCGGTCTCGCGCCGGGTGAATTCATCTGGACCGGCGGCGACTGCCACCTGTACCTCAATCACCTCGCGCAGGCCGATCTGCAGCTCGGCCGGGAACCCCTGCCGCTGCCGGGGCTGCGGCTGCTGCGCCGGGCGCCAGACCTCTTCGGCTACCGCTACGAGGACATAGAGGTGACGGGCTACCAGAGCCACGCCGCGATCCGGGCGGCGGTGGCGGTGTAGGGTGAAGGGCGGCCCCTCGCTTCGTCCTCCGGCCGGCCCCTGTGCGCGCAGGATGCCCGCGTCATTTGCCGGCATCCGGGGCAGAAAGTCCCGTTGACTCCGCGGCGGCAACGCGTCTAGCCTCGATGCGAGATGGCCTCGATGCCGGGGTCGCCGGACAGTAGCCACCGATGCCGAAGCCGCCCCTTGCCGCGCTGTACGCCGGTGCCGTGCTGGCGCTCGGGGCTGGCGTGTACCTGCTGGCCCGGGACTGGTCCACGGTCTACCTGCTGCAGGGCCTTGCCGCGGCCGGGCCCGACGGGCCGCTCGTCGACGCGGGCCGGTGGGGCGGCAGCCTGCCTTCCTTTGCCCACGTTTTCGCCTTCTCCCTGCTCACCGCGCTGCTGCTCGGCGGCGGTGCCGGGCGCACGGGCCTCGCCTGCGCCTTCTGGGCGGTCGTCGACGGCCTGTTCGAGCTCGGCCAGCTGCCGGCGCTCGCGCTCGCCGCAACGCCCCTGACCGACCGCCTTGCAGGGCTGCCCGTGCTCGGGAACCTGGGCCCTTACCTGCAGCGGGGCCAGTTCGATGTGCTGGACCTGCTCGCCATCGCTGCCGGGGCTGCCGGCGCCTGGTTCATCGCCGTACCCAACAACAGCAACAGACCGGCGCACAGCCGGGCAGCGCGGAGGACCTCCCATGCCTGATCACCACCGCTATACGGGCGCCCGCCGCGGCGCCGCCCTGGTTGCCGTCACGGCGCTTGGCCTTGTGGCCATCATCGGCAGTGGCGGCGGGGGCGGGTCGTCAGCCCCGCCGGTCGAGTTTCTCACCATCACTTCCGACAACGCCACCGACGTGGCGACCCTGGTAATCAGCTCGGGAGGCACTTCGTTGGTGTTCGCTGATGCGGGCGGCGGCGTCGACCCGCTTGCTGCGCCGGGTGGCGGTGCAGGTGCCGCTGTCGCCCGCCTCGCGCCACAGACCCGCCGCCAGATCCTGGCCGCTGCCCAGCCGGCCGCTGCCGTGGGTCCGGTGACCGAGCCCTGTGTGGTTGCCGGCACGGTGCGCCTGTCCGGCAACATCGCCGACCCGGATGCCCTGACCGTGGGTGATCGCATTACTGCCGTTTTCAGTGGCTGCGACAACGGTGAGGGGGAGGTGCTCAATGGCCAGCTGTCACTGACCGTCCGGACGATCCAGGGTGACGTGTTCACGGACGTCTATCTGCTTGCGGCCGATATGACACTCAGTAACCTGAGGCTCACCAGCGGTACCGAAAGCTTCACCGCCGACGGTGCTTTCCGGCTGACCGAGGACAGCCTGGCCTTTCCGGTGCTCACGACCCGGATCACCGGCAACCGGATCGAGCTGCGCACCGGCGGCGACGTGGTCACGCTGACGAACTTCACCGAGACCCTGACGACCGAGACCGGCGCCCCGGCTGTCGGTCAGGTGTTCAGCGCTGTGGGAACCGTCGCCAGCCGCGTACTGGACGGCAAGGTGGACTACCGGACCACGGCCGACCTCGCAGGACCGGTGGACGACGCCCCGGGCAGCGGCGAGCTGCTGATCACCGGGTCCGGCAATACCAGCGTCCGTGTGACGGTGGTGACCAACAACGTCGTTTCTCTCAATCTGGATCTGGACGGGAACGGGACGGTCGACGAGGTGCAGTGGACGAGCTGGGGTGAGCTGGGCGGCGTCGTCGCGTCCGGTAGCTGATGCCGGACGGTTGCCGGCCGGATCGGTCACCCGGGCGGCGGTTTCCTGAAGCGACCCGCGCCGCAGGCAGCGCCTCAGCGCCGCCGCCGGGGCAGGGCGAGCTCGGCGAGGATCGGGCACTCCGGTCGGGTATCGCCCCGGCAGCAGTCGGCCAGGTCCTGCAGCGTGTCGCGCATGGCCTGCAGCTCGGCGATGCGCTGGTCGATGGCGGCGACGTGGCCGAGCGCCAGACGTTTCACGTCCGCGCTGGCCCGGCCCCGGTCGCGCCACAGGGCGAGCAGCGTGTTCACCTGGGGGAGCGTGAAGCCGAGGTCGCGGGCGCGGCGGATGAAGCGCAGCGTGTGCACGTCACTGTCGCTGTAAACCCGGTAGTTCGCGCGGGTGCGCGTCGCCCGCGGTATCAGCCCGATCTTCTCGTAGTGACGGATCATCTTGACCGAGACGCCGGACATGGCCGCTGCCGCTCCGATCTCGTGCAGACCCGCCTGGCGGGCGGCGGCGAGCGGCGGTGCGGCCGGCTTGCGGCCCTTCATGCCCGGCGCTCCACGAAGCCGCGAATCACCGTGTAGAACACCGGCGTCAGGAACAGGCCGATGAGCGTCACGCCGAGCATGCCGCCGACCACCACCGTGCCCAGCACCTGGCGCATTTCCGCGCCGGCCCCGGAGGCGAACATCAGTGGCAGGGTGCCGGCTATGAAGGCGAGGGACGTCATCAGGATGGGCCGCAGCCGGAGCTGGGCCGCATCGGTGGCGGCGACGAAGCGATCCTTGCCGCGGTCCTGTTCCTGGCGCGCAAACTCGACGATCAGGATCGCGTTCTTGCTGGCCAGCCCGATCAGCACCACGAAGCCGATCTGGGCCAGGATGTTGACGTCCATCCCGCGCAGCAGCAGCGCGACGAGGGCGAACAGCAGGCACAGCGGCACGATCAGCACGATGGCGAGCGGCAGCGACCAGCTCTCGTACTGGGCCGTGAGCACGAGGAACACGAACAGCACGCTGAGCGGAAAGATCAGCAGGCCGAGGTTCGTTGCGCCCGTCTGCTGGTAGGCGAGTTCCGTCCACTCGAAGCCGATACCGGGCGGGAGCGCGGCCCCCGCCAGCCGGCCGGCCGCCGCGAGCGTCTGGCCGGTGCTGCGGCCGGGCAGGGTGCCGACGTGCACCTCCGCCGCCGGATAGAGATTGTGCCGCACGACCCGATCGGTGCCCGACGAAGTGCGCAACGCGACAATGGAACCGAGCGGCACCATGCCGCCGTCGGCACTGCGGGTGCGCAGCCGGGCGATGTCCTCCGGCGCCAGCCGGTAGGGCGCATCCGCCTGGGCGGTCACCCGGTAGTTGCGCCCGAAGAGCGTCAGGTCGTTGACGTAGGATGAGCCGAGAAAGACCTGCAGCGTCTCGAAGACGTTCTCCACCGGCACGTTCATCATCTCGGCCCTGGTGCGGTCGATGTCCAGATGATAGCGGGGCGCGTCGGTGGTGAAGGTGCTGAACGGGCGCCCGACCTCGCCGGACTCTCCCAGCGCCCCCACCAGTGCCCAGGCGGCGTTTTCGAGGGCTTTGAGGCCCTGCCCGCTGCGGTCCTGGACCATCAGCTTGAAGTCGCCACCGCTGCCTATGCCGCGCACCGGCGGCGGGGCAACCACGAACAGGTCGGCTTCCCGGATCCCGGCGAAGGCCGCGGTCAGGCGCGCCGCAATCTCCTCGCCGGACTCGCCCCGCCTGCGTTCGCCGAAGGGCTTCAGGCCCGTAAAGACAGTCCCGGAATGGCTGGCATTGGCGCTGGTGACCACCGACAGGCCCGCGAAGGCCACGACGTTCTGCACGCCGGGCGTGTCCATGGCGATGGCCGTGGCCCGCTCGATGACCTCGGTGGTCCGTTCCAGCGACGCGCCCTTGGGCAGCTCGACGATGACCATCAGGTAGCCCTGGTCCTGCTGCGGGATGAAGCCCTTGGGCGTGATCGCGAGGCCGATGCCGGTCAGCACGAGCATCCCCGCAAAGGCGGATAGCGCCAGCACCGGGCGGTGCACGACGCGCCGGACGCTGCGGCCGTAGAGCTCACGCGCGGCATCGAACAGGCGATTGAAACGGCTGAACACGGGGCCGAGCAGGCGCTCGAACCATCGGTCCAGCACGTCGGGCGGCGCGTCATGCCGGCGCAGCAGCAGTGCGCCGAGGGCGGGGCTCAGGGTCAGGGAGACCAGCGCCGAGATGGCCGTTGCCGTGGCGATGGTCACCGCGAACTGCCGGAAGAACTCGCCGGTGATGCTGCCCAGGAAGGCGGTCGGCAGGAACACCGCGATGAGTACCAGGGCGATCGAGATCAGGGCGGTTCCGACCTCCGTCATGGTCTGCCGGGCGGCGTCCGGCGCGCCCTGGCCGCGCTCCAGGTTGCGCTCGATGTTCTCCACCACCACGATCGCGTCGTCCACGACGATGCCGATGGCGAGGACGAGGCCGAACAGCGTCAGGTTGTTGAGCGAGAAGCCGAGTGCCGCCATCACGCCAAAGGTGCCGACCAGCGAGACGGGTATGGCGATGATCGGGATGATGGACGCCCGCCAGTTCTGCAGGAACAGCAGGATGACGATGATCACGAGCGCGGCAGCCTCGAAGATCGTGACGTACACCGCGTCCACCGACTGGGCGATGAACTCCGTCGGGTTGTAGACGATCCGGTAGGCGAGACCCGCCGGGAAATCCGGCGCAAGTGTGGCCATCGTGCGCTTGACCTGCTCCGCCGTCTCGAGCGCGTTGCTCCCCGGGCGCTGGAACATGACGAGCGCCACGGCGGGCCTGCCGTCGAGCAGGCTGTTGGTCAGGTACTCCCGGGCGCCGAGTTCCACCCGGCCGAGGTCGGCTACCCGCGTCAGCCGGCCGTCGGTGCCGGTCTTGACGATGACGGCGCCAAACTCCTCCGGATCCAGCAGCCGCCCCTGGCTGCTCACGGTCACCTGGAAGGCATTGGCGCCGCCCGTCGGCGGCTGGCCGAGCGAACCGCCGGCCACCTGCACGTTCTGGCCGCGCAGCGCCTGCACCACGTCACTGGCCGTGATGCCGAGTGCGGCCATGCGCTCGGGGTCCAGCCAGACCCGCATGCTGTACTCGCGGGCACCGACCACGTTGATCTGGCCCACGCCGTCGATGCGGGCCAGCACGTCGCGGATGCGCAGCAGCGCATAGTTGGAAATATAGAGCTGGTCGAGGCTGTCGTCCGGCGACTCGAGATGCACGACGATCATCAGGTCGGGCGAGGTCTTGCGGGTTACCACGCCGATGCGCCGGACCTCCTCGGGCAGACGGGGCTCGGCGATGGCCACCCGGTTCTGCACCAGCACCTGTGCCGCGTCCAGGTCGGTGCCGAGGCTGAAGGTGACCGTCAGGCTCATCGCCCCGTCGCTGGTCGAGGAGGAGGTGAGGTAGAGCATGCCCTCGACGCCATTGATCTCCTGCTCCAGTGGCGCCGCCACGGTTTCCGCAACCACCTCGGGCGTGGCGCCCGGATAGCTGGCGGTGACGACGATGGTCGGCGGCACGACGTCCGGGTACTGGGTCACCGGCAGGCCCAGGTAGGCGATCGCGCCGATGATGGTGATCAGGATGGAGACCACCGACGCAAAGCGGGGCCGGTCAATGAAGAAGTGGCTGAATCTCATGGGCTGACGGCGGCCGCGGCCCCGTCAGCCGGCTCGGGGATGGTGCCGTCCTCGGGCGCCACGGGCAGGCCCGGGCGCACGCGCTGGATGCCGTTGATCACGACCCGGTCGGTGGCGGCCAGGCCACGGCGGATGACTCGCAGTGCGCCCAGCGTGCGGCCCAGGGTCACGGGCCGCGGGACGGCGACGTTGTCGGCGCCCACCACATAGACGATGCGCTGGGCCTGGTCGGTGGCGATGGCCTGGTCCGGCACGACGAGCGCCTCATACGGCCCCTCGCCCCGCAGCTGGATGCGGCCGAACAGCCCGGGCGTCAGCACGCCATCCGGGTTGGGGAACAGGGCCCGGCCCTGCATGGTGCCGGTGGCCTGGTCCACCTGGTTGTCTACGAAATCCATGTGGCCCAGGTGCGGAAAACCCTCCTCATCGGCCAGCTGCAGGCGGACCGCATTGGCCACGTCGCGCGAGCTCGGCCGGACGCCCTCTTCGGCGAGCCGCATGTAGCGCAGGAAGGAGCGCTCGTCGGCCGTGAAGTACACGTGCACCGGGTCGACCGAGACGATGGTGGTGAGCAGGGTCGGGTCCTGGTTGCCGGCCCGCACCAGGTTGCCCCCGGTCACGAGCTTGCGCCCGATGCGCCCGCTGATCGGCGCCCGGATCCGCGTGTATCCGAGGTCGAGGGCGGCGGCTCGTTCGGCGGCCTCGGCAGCCTGCAGGCCGGCCTCCGCCTCGCGCCGCTCCTTGGTGCGGACGTCCAGGGCCTCCTCCGAGATGGTGCTGGAGACGACCAGGCGCTGTGCGCGGTCGAGGTTCTTCGCGGCCAGATCGAGCCGCACCCGCGCCTGCGTCAGCCCGGCCCGGGCCTCGTCGAGGGCCACCTGGTAGGGACGCGGGTCGATGACGAACAGCAGGTCACCCTCCCTGACCAGCGCGCCGTCGGTGAAGTGCACCGACTCGAGGTAGCCGCCGACCCGGGCCCGCACTTCCACCGAGTGCACGGCCGCGACCCGGCCGGTGTATTCGTCCCAGTCGGTGACTTGGCGCACCAGGGGCGTGGCCACCGTCACGGCGGGCGGCGGCGGTGGCGGCGGCGGGCCGGCCGGCCCGCAGGCCGCGGCCAGCAGGGCGAGCAGCACCGCCAGCAGCCGCGGAACGGCGGGCGCGGAACCGGCGGGATCGACTGTCAGGGCAGGGGGCATCGGCGGGCTTTGCTGGCGGACGGGGTGCCCGCCTGGGGCGTCATTTTATACGGTTTTGGCTGCGGTACCGGCGCCGGTCCGCGGGGGGCGTCAGTGCGTGCGCACCAGTCCCGGCACGCTGAAAACCCGGGCCGGACCGTCCAGGCGCACGGCGGTGAGCTGGCGCCCCCAGACGCAGCCGGTATCGATGCCGAGCAGCCGGTCACGCTGCAGGAGGCCGAGCGCGGCCCAGTGGCCGAACACGATGCGCACCGTGGCGGTCTGCCGGTCCGGCATGTCGAACCAGGGCATAAGCCCCGGCGGCTGGCTGCGGGGTGGCCCCGTCTCCCTGAAGTCCAGAGTGCCGTCGGTGTGGCAGTAGCGCATCCGCGTGAGGCAGTTCGTGATGAAGCGCAGCCGGTCCTGGCCCTCGAGGTTCGGCGACCAGGCCTGCGGCCTGTCCCCGTACAGCCCGCGGATGTACGACGCACAACCGGGACCGCGCAGGGCCTTTTCCACTTCCCGGGCAAGCTTGACGGTCAGCAGCGGGTCCCACCCGGGCGGCACGCCGGCGTGCACCATCAGGGTGTTCAGCTCCGGCCGATAGCAGGCCAGCGGCCGGTGGCGCAGCCAGTCGATGAGCTCCGGGGCGTCGGTGGCCGCGAGCACGTCGGCCAGCTCGTGCTCCCGGGCCCGGGCGCGGTTGCCGAAGGCGAGCGCAATCAGGTGCAGGTCGTGGTTGCCCAGCACCACCGTCGCCGCGCTGCCGAGGCTGCGGATCAGGCGCAGCGTATCGAGGGAGCGCGGGCCGCGGTTCACCAGGTCACCGACGAACCAGAGTTCGTCCCGTGCCGGCGTGAAGCGCAGCACCTCGAGCAGCTGCTCCAGCTGGTCGCAACAGCCCTGGACATCGCCGATGGCGTAGGTCGCCATGGATCGCGCTAGTGGAGAACGCCGGGTACCGCCAGCCGGAAGCGCGGAATCTCGGTGCGGAACCGCGCGCCGTCATCGCTGCGCATGCCGTAGCTGCCTTCCATGGTGCCGACCGGTGTCTCGATGACCGCACCGCTCGAGTAGCGGTGCTGCTGGCCGGGCTGGATATGGGGCTGCTCGCCGACCACCCCGTCGCCGTGCACCTCCTGCACCTTGCCGTTGGCATCGGTGATGATCCAGTGGCGGTCCAGCAGCCGGGCCGGCACCGGGCCCGTGTTGCGGATGGTGACGGTATAGGCGAACACGTAGCGGTCACCGCCCGGCTCGGACTGTTCCGGCAGGTACACGGTGCTTACCGTTATCTGGATGTCCGGGGTGGGGTCAGGGGCATTCATGCGGGCGCCGCTATTCTGGAAGACCGTTTGCGGCTTGTGCAAGCGGTCCGGGCGCCGGGCACCCCTGTGCCTCCAGGCGGGCGGCGAGGCGCAGCCAGTCGGCGGGCGCCAGAACCTCGGGCCGGGCACCGCTGTCGAGGCCGGCGGCTTCGATGTCGGTGGCGGTCAGCAGCCCCTTCAGGCCGTTGCTGAGCCGCTTGCGCCGCATCGTGAAGGCCTGCGCAAGCAGCCGGTCGGCGGCCGCCAGCGCGGCCGGCGTCGCCAGCGGCAGGGGGTGGGGCACGAGGCGCAGGAAGACGGAGTCCACCCGGGGCTGTGGCGTGAAGCTGCCCGGGCTGATGCCGAACAGGGACTCGACGCTACAGCGCAGGGCAAGGGCCACGGTCAGCCGGCCATAGGCGCGGCTGCCGGGCGCCGCCGCAATCCGCTCCCCCACTTCCTTCTGCAGCATCACGTGCAGGTCGCTGAAGACCGGCCCCTGGGCCAGAAGGTGAAAGAGCAGCGGCGTGGAAATGTTGTAGGGCAGGTTGGCAGCCAGGCGCAGCACCTCACCGGGAGCGGCGAGGCCGGCAAAGTCGAAGCGCAGCGCGTCGGCGCAGTACACCGTGCAGCGCTCCCGGCCGACCCGGTCCGGCAGCTCCCGCGCCAGGTCGCGGTCGATCTCGATCACGCTGAGGCGCGCGCCGCTGCCGAGCAGTGGCGCCGTCAGCGCCCCGCGGCCGGGGCCGATTTCCACGAAATGATCGGTGGGCCGGGGCCCGATGGCCGCCACGATGCGGCGGATGACATTCCCGTCCGTGAGGAAATGCTGGCCGAAATGCCTGCGCGCCCTCATCCGGTGCTGCGGGCGACCATGCGCAGGGCCAGCTCGAGGGCGGAGCGCAGGCTGCCGGCGTCGGCCCGTCCGGTGCCGGCCAGGTCGAGCGCGGTGCCGTGATCCACGGACGTGCGGATGATGGGCAGGCCCAGCGTCACGTTCACGGCGTTGCCGAAGCCGTGATGCTTGAGCACCGGCAGGCCCTGGTCGTGGTACATGGCGAGCACCGCGTCCACGCCGGCGAGATTGCCGGCGATGAAGGCCGTGTCTGCCGGTACCGGCCCCTCGACATCGAGGCCGGCCGCCCGCAGTGCGGTGATTGCCGGACCGATCGCCGTGATCTCCTCGTGGCCCAGGTGCCCGGACTCGCCGGCGTGGGGGTTGAGGCCGAGCACCACGATGCGCGGCGTCGCGATGCCGAAGCGGCGGCGCAGCCCGTCATCGAGGATGCGGGCGGTGGTCTCGACGAGCGATGCGGTGATCGCATCGGGAACGGCGCGCAGCGGCAGGTGAGTGGTGGCGAGCGCCACGCGCAGCGTGCCCGCCACCAGCAGCATCAGCGGCAGCCGGGTTCCGGTCAGTCCGGCGAGGAACTCGGTGTGCCCGGTAAACGCGATCCCGGCGTCATTGATCACGGCCTTGTGCACGGGTGCCGTCACCAGCGCGTCGAATACCCCGAGTTCGCAGCCCCGGCAGGCGCGCGTCAGCAGTTCAAGCACCCACGGACCGTTGCGGGGGTCGAGGCGGCCTGCGACGGCAGGCACCGGCAGCGGCAGGTCGGCGACCGTGAGCCGGCCGGCCACCGATGCCGCCGGGGGTCCGCGCCCGTCGCCGAACTCGACGATCCCGATCTGCCGTCCCAGCTGGCGCGCCCTTGCGGCCAGCAGCCGGGCGTCGCCCATGACCACGATTTCGGCCGGCCACGGCTTGCGGGCCAGCTCGAGGATCAGCTCGGGTCCGATGCCGGCCGGTTCGCCAACCGTGACCGCGATGCGCGGAATGGCTCGCGCTGTCACTTACATCCGGTACTCGACAAAGGCCTCGTCGCGCAGCCGTCGGGCCCAGATCTCGGTCTCGTCGCCGAGCTTGCTGTTGCGGATGGCCATGATCGCCTCCTGCCGCTGGCGATCCGCGGTGACGTCGTAGACGCGGCGCTCGAGCACCTGGATGATGTGCCAGCCGAAGGGGCTGCGGAACGGCCGGCTGATCTCGTTCAGCTCGAGGCCGTTCATCACCTTCTCGAATGCCGGGACGAAATTCCCCGGCCCGTTCCAGCCGAGGTCGCCGCCCTCCAGCGCGGACTGCGGATCCTGGGAGACCGCCTTGGCCACGGCGGCAAAATCCTCGCCGTTCACGATGCGCTCCCGGATCTTCGCGAGCTGCTGCTCGGCGCTGCTGTCGTCGAGGATCTCGGTGGTCGTCAGCAGGATGTGGCGCGCACGGGTCTGGTTCTCCATGATGGCCTCGGCGCCCCGCTGGTCATCCAGGCGGATCAGGTGGAAGCCGCTGGCATTGCGGATCGGCTCCGAGACCTGCCCCTTCGCCAGGCCCGGCGCCACGTCGGCAAACAGGCTCGGCAGCTCGCTGCCCTTGCGCCAGCCCAGGCTGCCGCCCTCCAGGGCCTGCTGGCTGTTGGAATAGGCGACCGCGAGCTGGGCAAAGTCCTCGCCCTGGCGGATGCGCTCCCCGAGTTCGCGGATCTGCCGGTCGGCGGCGTCGATCTGTTCCTGCGGGGCGTTGGCCGATACCGCGATCAGGATGTGGGACAGCAGATACTCCTGCCGCAGCCCTTGCTTGCCGGCCTGACGGGCCATGTAGGCGTCGAGCTCGGCGGGCGATACGGAGATCCGCTGCAGGACATCGCGCTGGCGCAGCTGGTCAATGCTGATCTGTTCGCGAAGCTCGCGCCGGTACTGGGCGTAATCCACGCCCTCCCGGGCCAGCATGGCCGGCAGTTCCGCCAGCGTGACATTGTTGCGCTGGGCGATGGTGCTGAGCGCCTGGTTCAGCTGCTCGTCGGAAATGCGGATGCCGAGCTTGTCGGCCCGCTGCAGCTGCAGCTGCTGGATGACGAGCCGGTCGAGGATCTGGCGCTGCAGGACCTGGCTCGGGGGCAGCTGCGTGCCCTGGGCCTGCAGGCGGGCAACGATCTCGCTGGTTTCGGCCTGCAGCTCGCTCTTCAGCACGACGCCGTCATTGACCACGGCGGCAATACCGTCGAGCAGCTGGCCGCTGCCGCTGAGCTCGCGGGTCTGGGCCGGTGCCGGGCCGGGCACCAGGGCGAGCGTCGCCACAAGGCCCGTGAGGAGGCACGCCAGCCACCGGGCCGGCAGGTCTTTTTGCTGCGTCATGACGAACCGAAGGTCAGTATCGATCGAAACGATCGTAGCCCAGAATACCACGATCAAGCAGGCGCTCCGCCGGGCTGCCGCGGCTGCCAAAGCCCTTCAGCAGCAGCTGCACGGCAATCGACGAGTCCGAGTCCCCTTCGCGGTTGGTGAGGTTCTTGCGGGCGATGAGGCGCACCCCCCAGCAGCAGGTGGAGTACTCGAAACCGACGAAGCGCTCCAGCAGCTGGTTGTCCAGCAGCGAGTAGTCGTAGCGCCCGACGACGCTCCAGCGCTCGCTGAGAGGCCAGGCCCCGGCGATGTCGATTTCACGCAGGCTGTCGCGGCGGTAACGGTACGAGAAGTTGAGCACCCGGTACTCGTCCGGGTGGTACAGCACGCGGGCTTCGGCGAGACGCGTCACGTCCTCGTCGGAGTCCCACTGGTAACCCAGCTCGACGTTCCAGCGGTCATTGACGTTCATGCCGAGCTCGGCGATGTAGTCCGACGCACGGTCGTCGCTGGGTGTTTCGCCCGGCAGCACGACATCCCGGGAGCCGAAGTACTGTGTCTCGCCGACGGTGGCCGTCAGGAACTGGGAGCCGTCCCGGGCGCGGATCAGCCGGGTCGTCACGCCGACGCTCAGCTGCTCCGTGTCGCCGAGCCGGTCGAGCCCCACATAGCGGTTCCTGCGGAACATCTGCACCAGGTTGAAATCCGGGGCGATGGTGTCGAACACCGGCAGCCCGGACTGGTCCCTGAAGGGGATCTGCACGTACTGGGCGCGGGGCTCGATCGTCTGCAGCCACTGGCCGTTGCTGCCCCAGGCCCGCTCGAGGATCGTGCGCAGGTCCACGCTGTAGATCGGCGCGGTCCGGTCGGGCTGGGGGTCCGCACCCGGGTCGGTATCGCGCAGGCTGTAGGTCGTGTGGTCGAGGGCCACGGCCGGCAGGAGCTGCAACGGGCCGATCCGCAGCGGCAGGGCCGCCTCGGGCATCAGGTGGGCGCGCAGCCCCGTCACGCCCGTCTTGCGGTCGAACCAGGTCACCTCCGAGCCGATGCCCACTTCGAGCCCGAGCGGGCCGCCGGGCCAGAGGCCGCTGGCCGTGACCTCCGGCAGGCGCCGGTAGGGCTCGTCCGCCGGCACGATCGCCTCGTCGAGCGTCTCGTAGTCCTCGAGCCGCAGCCGGGCCTGCCAGGCGTTGTTGAAGAACTCCAGGTCCGCCCGGCGCTTGAGGTGCGTCTGGCTGGTACTGGACAGCCCCCGCGAGAGATCCTCGAAGTAGGCGGTGTCCGACACGTCGGTGGCATCCAGGGTGGCGCGCCAGCCGCCCGGCAGGGCGGACTGGTTGAAGACCGACACCAGAGCCCGGTTGTCGCCGGTGACGTCGTCGCTGGGCAGGAACTCGCCGGCCAGCACGCCGTTTGTACCGCCGTTCAGGTAGCGGAATTCGCCCCGCGTCTGCAGGCCGCGCTTCGACATGTAGTTGGGCGTGAGCGTGGCGTCGTAGTTCGGCGCCAGGTTGAAATAGTAGGGGACCATCAGTTCGACGCCCCGCTGGTCGCTGTTGCCGACGTCCGGCAGCAGCAGCCCCGACTTGCGCCGGCCGTCGACCGGGTAGGTGAGGTAGGGCAGGTAGGCAATGGGCACGCCCTTGAACTCGAGGCGGGCATTGCGGGCCGTCGCGACCCCGGTCTCGCGGTTGACGCTGAGCTGGCCGGCCCTCAGCAGCCAGTCGTCCGATCCCCGCGCGCAGGTCGTGTAGGTGACGTCCCTGAACGACAGCTGCTGCTGCTCCCTGAGGGACATTTCGGCGGCGCCCCCGCGGGCGGGCACGCTCAGCAGGTCGAATTCCGTGCCCTCCATGCGGAACTGGCCGGTGTTGGCATCGTAGCGCGCGGCATCGCCGCGCACGGCGAGCTTCGGGTCGCGGAATTCGACGTTGCCGACAACGGCAAACTCGCCGGTGGCGGGGTCATAGCGCGCCGAATCGGCACCCAGCTGGCTCCCGCCGCGCTCGATGACGAGGCGCTGGTCGAAGATGACCGGGCCATTGAGATCTGCCTGGACCGATCCGGTGGTGACATCGATGCGGCCCGTGCCGTCGTCGACCGCCGGGGTGGACACCAGCGGCGGCAACGCCGGTATCGGACAGCCGAGGACAGGGGCAGGCTCCGGTTCGTCTGCCGGGGCGACAGGCGCCCAGAGCAGGAGCATCAAGAGCCCACGTCGCAAGACTTTTCCCCGGAGACGGCTGACAGGAGTGCGCAGTATAGCGGCGGCAAATTGCTCGCGGTCCGCCCGCCTTCGCCCTACCATGCGGCGATGCGCGCCCTCATTCTTGCAGCGGGTCGCGGTGAGCGGATGCGTCCGCTCACCGATGACCTGCCGAAGCCCCTGCTCCCGGCCGGCGGGCGGCCGCTGATCGAGTATCACATCGAGGCCCTGGCCCGGGCCGGCATCCGCGAGCTGGTCATCAACCTGTCCTGGTGCGGCGACCGGCTGCGCCAGCATCTGGGTGACGGGCGGCGTCTCGGCGTCAGCATTGCCTGGAGCGAGGAGGGCCCGGTGCCGCTGGAGACCGGCGGTGGCATACACCACGCCCTGTCGCTGCTCGGCCCCGGACCGTTCTGGGTGGTCAATGGCGACATCGCCTGCGACTTCGTCTTTCCCCCGGCGGCCGGTCTCGGCGGGCACCTGGCCCATCTGGTGCTGGTGCCCAATCCCGACCACCATCCGGCCGGCGACTTCGTGCTCCAGGACGGCCTGGTGGCGGGCGAGGCCGACGCCGCCGGGCCGCGCCTCACCTTCGCCGGCATCTCGCTGCTCGATCCGGCGCTGTTCGAGGGGGCGACCCCGGGCCGCTTTCCGCTGGCGCCGCTGCTGCGGCAGGCGGCCCGGCGCGGGCGGGTCAGCGGCGAACTGCACCCGGGGCGCTGGACGGACGTGGGCACGCCGGAACGGCTGCGGCAGCTGGATGCCGCGCTACGCCGGCAGCCGGTCGGTGGCGGGTCCGGGCGCGAGGCCTAGCGCCGACGCCAGCTGCCGGGCGAGGGCGGCGCTGACCTCGTCCGGGTCCGCGGGCGCCCCGAGCACCGACAGCGACGTGACCGGCAGCGCCGGGTAGCCGCAGGGGTTGATGCGCGTGAAGGCCGCGAGGTCCGGCGCCACGTTCAGCGCGAGGCCGTGGTAGCTGCAGCCGCGCCGCACCCGCAGCCCGACGCTCGCGAGCTTGGCGCCGGCCACGTACACCCCGGGTGCCTCGCGCCGGGCCGTCGCGACGATGCCGTGCCGGGCGACGAGCGCGATCACCGCGTCCTCGAGCGCCATCACGAGTTCCCGGATGCCCCGGTTGGCGCGCTTGAGGTCGAACAGCACGTAGGCCACCACCTGCCCCGGGCCGTGCCACGTGACCTGGCCGCCCCGGTCCGTCTGCACGACGGGCGTGGTGCCCGGATCCAGCAGGTGGGCGCGGGCGGCATTCAGGCCCAGGGTGTAGACCGGCGGGTGCTGCAGCAGCCACAGCTCGTCCGGGGTATCGGGTCCGCGCGCCGAGGTGAAGGCCTGCATGGCGGCCACGGCAGTGGCGTAGGGCGTGAGGCCCGGCAGGCGGCGCACGGTCACCGGCGGCAACGGGTTCACAGCGGGCCCTCCCGGGCGAACATCGGGCGCGTCTCAGAGCAGGAACAGCACCTGCTCGCTGGCGCTCAGGGTACGGTAGATATCGTCCAGCTGGTCGCGGCTCGTCGCCGTGAAGGTGATCGTCACGGCCAGGAAGCGCCCGTTGCGGCTGGGCCGGGTGCTGACCTCGCCGAGCGCGGCCGAGCCGGCATGGACGCGGATGACCTCGACCACGTACTGCTCGAAGGCCGGTTCATTGGCGCCCATCACCTTCAGCGGGAAGCTGCACGGAAATTCCAGCGGGCTCTCGTCGCTCAATGGCAGTTTCCCGCCGGCGGCGCTCCCGGCCGGGACGCCGCAAAGGCCCGCGCGACCTGCCGCCAGACCGGGCCCGGCGTGCCGCTGCCGACCGGCCGGCCGTCCAGCTGCACGACGGGCACGACGCCGCGCGTGGCCGCGGCAATCCAGATTTCATCGGCGGCCCGCAGGCGCTGCTCGGGGATAGCCTCGGTCCGCCAGCTGACCCCGCAGTCGCGGGTTGCGGCAAGCACCGCATCGATGGTGGTGCCGGGCAGGATCTCGGGTCCGTCGGGCCGGCGAATGACGACGCCGCGCTCCACGATCAGCACCGAGCTCGCCGAGCCCTCCGAGAGATGGCCGTCGCGCAGCAGCAGCGCCTCGCCGGCGCCCGCTTCGCGGGCCGCCTGGCGGGCCAGCAGGTTGGCGAGCAGCGCCGTGGACTTGATGTCGCAGCGGCCCCAGCGCTGGTCGGGCACCGTGATCGCCGTGATGCCCTGCCGGTCGGGATGGGGTTCGGGGATGGCGGTCACCATGCCGAAGACGGTGGGCTGCACGTGGGGACCGGGAAAGGCGTGATCCCGGCCCGTGTCGGCGCCACGACTCACCTGCAGGTACACGGCCACGTTGCCGCCGCCGTTCCGGTCGATGAGCCCCTTGATGATCGCGGTCCAGCCGGGACGGTCATGCGGGTTCACGATCCGCAGCGCCGCGAGGCTGCGCTCGAGCCTGTCGAGGTGGGGCCCGAGCAGGAAGCTCTGGCCCGCGTAGACCGGGATCACCTCGTACACCGCATCACCGAACAGGAAGGCCCGGTCCAGCGGCGACACGCGCACGGCGGCGAGGGGCAGGAACTGCCCGTTGAACCAGGCGGTGGGCAGCGGCTCGGCCATGACTCAGATCCTGTCCCGGTGCGCCCGCTTTATTCGAACCAGAGCAGGACCGTATCCCGGGCCTGCTGCCACAGCGAGCCGTCAGCCACGGCGGTAACCGGGAAGAGCCCTGCCTCCGCGACCGTCTGGCCGGCCAGCGTCACCTGGGCCTTGCCCAGTTCGCGGGCCGGGTCCAGCGGCGCCATGATCAGCGGCGGCACCGACAGCGTCGTCTGCAGCTGGTCGGCGAAGCCCCGCGGTACCGTTGCCCACACGTCCTGCTGCACGCCGACCCCGGCCATCTCCCGCTCGCCCTTCCAGACGCGGACCTCGCTCAGGGCCTCGCCGGCCGTCAGCACGCGCCGCGTCTCATAGAAGCGGAACCCGTAGTTCAGCAGCGTCTGGGACTCGCGCTCCCGGTCGTTGAAGCTCTTCGTGCCCAGCACCACGGCCATGAGGCGCATGCCGTCCCGGAGCGCGGAGGACACGAGGCAGTAACCGGCCGCGTCGGTAAAGCCGGTCTTCATGCCGTCGACCGTGGAGTCCCGCCACAGCAGGCCGTTGCGGTTGCTCTGCTTGATGCCGTTCCAGACCAGCTCCTTCTGGGAGTACCAGCGGTAGTAATCGGGGAACTCCCGGATGATGGCGCTGCCCACCTTCACGATGTCGCTGGCCGAGGTGTAGTGGTCGGGTTCGGAGAGGCCGGTGGCATTTCGGTAACTGGTGTTGGTCATGCCCAGTTCGCGGGCGTACTGGTTCATCAGGTCGGCAAAGGCCGATTCGCTGCCGGCCACGTGCTCGGCGAGCGCCACGCTGGCGTCGTTGCCGGACTGGATGATCATGCCCTCGAGCAGCACGGACAGCGGAATGCGCGTGCCCACGTCGAGGAACGAGCGTGATCCCCCGGTGCGCCACGCGGTTTCGCTGATCAGCACCGCATCATCGAGGCCGACGCGCCGGTCCCGGATGCTGCGGAAGACCACGTAGGCCGTCATCAGCTTGGTGATGCTGGCGGCGTCGAGCCGTTCATCCTCGTTGCGGCTGGCCAGCACCCGCCCGCTGTGGTGGTCCACCAGGATGTAGGCCCGCGCCCCGAGTTCCGGCGGGGCGGGAACCTGGTTGGGATCGGCCGCTCCGGCCGTACCCGCGAGCACGGCAGACGCAAGCAGCCCGGCCAACGTCCCGGTCAGCACGTTTCGCATCATTCAGAAAACTCCCTGTAAACGGTCAACCGCCGGGGCCGGCTCCCGGTGTCAGTGACTCCGTGACGAGACTGGGGTTCGGGATACGCAGCGACCGGACCCGCGAGGCCAGCGCATCGTAGTCCGCCGAGTCCGCGATGGGGCCGATGCGCACCCGGTAGAGGGCCGGCGAGGCGGCGTCATCGTAACGGATGACCACGTTGGTGACACCATTTGATTCGAGCTTCGTGCGTAGCCGTTCGGCGTTGGCCGCATCGCCGAAGGCCCCCACCTGCATGAAGAGACGCTGCGCCGGGATCAAGGCCGGCGCGGGCAACGATGCAGGGGCCGGGCTGGCTGCCGCCCGGTTCTCGACCACCACCGGTCCGCCGCCGGCCGGCCCGGTGAGCGCCACGACTTCGACGGGCGCCGTTCCGGACTGCACCATGCCGAGTGCCTTCGCCGCCGCGTAGGACAGGTCGATCACCCGGCCCTTGGCGAAGGGACCCCGGTCATTGACCTTGACGACCACGCTGCGCCCGTTTTCGAGGTGCGTGACCCGCACCAGGCTCGGCAGCGGCAGGGTCTTGTGGGCCGCCGTCAGCTCGTACATGTCGTAGACCGCGCCGCTGGAGGTGCGCCGGCCGTGGAAGGGTTCGCCGTACCACGAGGCCTCGCCCCGCTCGCTGAAGCCTTCGCTGCTCGGCAGGACGAAGTAGCGCTGGCCGAACACGTCGTAGAACGGCGGGTTGCCGGGCCCGCCGGGCGCCGGCCCGCCCGGCGGCCGGGGCGGCGCGGGGGGCGGGGTGATGGCCGGCCCCGGTGCGGTCGCCACCGGGGCCGGTGGTTCCGGCTTTTCCCAGCGTGTCGGCGTGCAGGCCGTCACCACGAGCGCCAGCGCGAACAGCGCGGCTGTCGGCGTTGCGCGCCGCGCGGGCGCCGCTGCAGGCGGGAAGGGACTACCGCGCTGCAATGCCCGCGTCCGCAACGGATCCTGCAAGGCCTGCCCGGATTGCCTCGCTCAGCTGGAAGACCGCGAGGGCGTACATGCTGCTCCGGTTGTAGCGCGTGATCGCGTAGTAGTTCTGGAAGCCCACCCAGTACTCCTCGCCGGCCGCGCCCTGCAGGGTGACGAGCAGCGCCGGCGCCTGATCGGGCAGATCCGAGCTGAACTGCACGCCCTGGCGCGCCAGCGACTGCACGGTATCGCGGAGGATCAGCTCGGTCGGGCCGGGCCGGGCGGCATCACCCGACAGGCGGGCCGGCGCGGCTATCGGCTGGCCCGCCTGCCAGTTGTGCCGGACGAAGTAGTTGGCGATGCTGGCGATGATGTCGTCCCAGTCATTCAGCAGGTCGCGCCGTCCGTCGCCGCTGCCGTCCACCGCGTAGGCCCGGTAGCTGCTCGGGATGAACTGGGGCGGGCCCATGGCGCCGGCGTAGGAACCCTGCAGCGTGCCTATGTCCAGCCGCTCCTCGCGGGCCAGCAGGAAGAGATGCCGCAGTTCGCTGCGGAAAAAGGCGCTGCGCGGCGGGTAATCGAAGGCCAGGGTGGAGAGCGCGTCCACCGCACGGAACGACCCGGTGCGCGTGCCGTAGAAGGTCTCGACGCCGAGGATGGCCGTGATGATCTCGGCCGGCACGCCGGTCTTCGCCGCCACGGCCGTGAGCCTGCTCTCGTGGGCGCGGTAGAAGTCGACGCCCCCGCTGATCCGCCGCGGGGTGATGAAGATCTCCCGGTACTCGGACCACGGCTTTACCTTCTCGGCAGGCCGGCTCATCGCATCGAGGATGCTCTGCTTCGACTCGACGCCCTTGAACACCTGGCGCACATAGGGTTGTTCGAAGCCGTCCTTCGCGACCAGTTCCGCCATGAAGGCCTGCACGTCATCGCGTGCCGTGTCGAGGCACAGCGCCGGTTCCGGCTGAAGGAACGTACAGCCGGCAAGCACGACAAGGCCGGCAATAGCTGCCGGTGCCCGCCGCCGTCCTGCAAGGGTCGGGGTCATCGAGCCACCAGTTTCCGATGCGTGTGAATGGACATCAGAATACCGAAACCGGCCATCAGGGTCACCATCGAGGTGCCGCCTGCGCTGACCAGCGGCAAAGGCACGCCGACCACCGGCAGCAGTCCCATCACCATCGCGGTGTTCACGAACACATAGAAGAAGAAGGTGAGGGTGAGGCCGCCGGCCAGCAGGCGGGAGAAAGTGTCCGGGGCATTGGCCGCGATATAGATCCCGCGGCCCACGATGAACAGGTAGGTCAGGATCAGCGTCAGGGCGCCGAACAGGCCGAATTCCTCGCCGATGACGGCAAAGATGAAGTCCGTGTGCCGCTCCGGCAGGAACTCGAGCTGCCCCTGGCTGCCGTTCAGCCAGCCCTTGCCGAACACGCCCCCCGAGCCGATCGCGATCTTCGACTGGATGATGTGGTAGCCCGCGCCCAGCGGGTCGCTCTCCGGGTCGATCAGCGTCAGTACCCGCCTGCGCTGGTAGTCGTGCATCACCATCCACAGGGCCGGCAGCGCCGCCCCGGCCAGGGCCGCGAGGGCCAGTATGTAGCGCCAGCCGATGCCGGCCAGGAACACCACGATGGCGCCCGAGGTCACGATGAGGATGGCCGTGCCCAGGTCCGGCTGCACGCCGATCATGGCGGCGGGCAGGAAGGTGATCACGGCCACCAGCAGGAGGATCCCGAATGACGGCGGCAGCGGCCGCTCGTGCAGCAGCCAGCACAGGATCAGCGGGACGCCCAGCTTCATGATCTCCGAGGGCTGAAAGCGCACGCCCACGTCCAGCCAGCGCTGCGCGCCCTTGCCGATCTCGCCGGTGACCAGCACCAGGATCAGCAGCACGAGGCCGAGCGCGTACACGGCCGGCGCCACCCGGCGCAGCCAGTCGGGGCTGATCTGCGCCATGACGAGCAGCGCCCCGAAGGCGATGCCCATGCGCGCCACCTGCTGCATCAGTTCGGTGAGCTGCTGGCCCTCGGCGCTGTACAGGGCCAGCAGGCTCACCAGCAGCACGCCGCCGATGCCGACCAGCAGCCAGCCGTCCAGATGCAGGAAGCCGAGCAGGCGGGCGCCCGGGCTGCGGGCCACCCGGCTGCGCGGTTCCGTGCTGATGCTGAGCGATGACAGGGCCACGGGTCGCGCCTCAGGGGTTGTTGTCCAGGAAGGTTTCCATCACGGTGCGCGCGATGGGCGCCGCGATCCGGCTGCCGCTCTCGCCGTTCTCGATGACCACGGCAACCGCGATGCGCGGTGCCTCGGTCGGGGCAAAGGCGACGAACAGCGCGTGGTCACGGCGTCGCTCGTCGACGTCCTCGCGGCGGTACTTCTGGTTCTGGGCCACGGTGAACACCTGGGCCGTGCCGCTCTTGCCGGCCATGCTGTAGGGCGCGTTCAGGCCCACGGCCCGCGCCGTGCCGCGCGCACCCTGCATCACCCCGTGCATGCCCTCGATGATCTCCTCCCAGTGCGCGCCCACCTCGTCGGGCACATCGGGCAGCGGCACCGGTGCCTCGTACTCGATCACGCCGGTGGCCGGGTCACGGGAGCCCCGCAGCAGCGTCGGCTGGAAGCGCTTGCCCCGCGCGGCGATGGTGGCGGTGGCGTGGGCCAGCTGCACCGGCGTGACCAGCATGTAGCCCTGGCCGATGCCGGCAATGACGGTCTCGCCGGGAAACCAGACCTGCTCCGCGGGCCGCCGGAAGGCCTTTTTCTTCCAGGCGGTGGTCGGCACGAGGCCGGTCTGCTCGCCGCCTATATCGATGCCGGTCAGGCCGCCCAGCCCGAAGCTCTGCAGGATGCCGCTCATGCGGTCGATGCCGAGATCGCGGGCCACCGTGTAGAAGTAGACATCGCAGGACTGGGCGATGGCGTCGTAGAGGTTCACGGCACCGTGCCCCTCGGGCTTCCAGTCGCGGAAGCGGTGGCTGCTGCCCGGCAGGCTGAAGGCGCCACCGCAGGGCACGCGCCGGTCCGCCGCGATCACCCCGTAGCGCAGCGCGGCGAGCGCCACCAGGGGCTTGATGGTGGAGCCCGGCGGGTACTGCCCGCGGAGCGCCCGGTTGAAGAGCGGGCGGTCGATGTCCTCCTGCAGGTTCAGGAAGGCGCGGCGGCTCAGGCCCGCGCTGATGGCATTGGGGTCGAAGGCCGGCGTGCTGACCAGCGCGATGACCTCGCCGTTGCGCGGGTCTATGGCCACGGCGGCCCCGCGCCAGCCCTTGAGGGCCTCCATCGCGGCCAGCTGCACGTCGGTATCGAGGGTCAGGATCACGTCCCGGCCGGGCGTGGAGCGCACCCGGTTGCGCACCTGCATAGGCCTGCCGTGCGCGTTGACCACCACGTCCTCGTGGCCGGGCCTGCCGTGCAGGGCGGTCTCGAAGCTGCGCTCGGCCGAGCTCTTGCCCACCTGGGTGGTGCCGGCATAGGCCTCCGGGTCGAGCACCTTCTTGTCGTCGGCGCTGATGCCGCCGACGTAGCCCAGCACGTGCGCCGCAGCCCCGCCGTAGGGGTAGGTGCGTCCGAGCCGGGCGCGGATCTCGAGCCCCGGGAACCAGGGCCGCTGCACGGCGAAGGCGGCCAGCTCTTCGTCGCTGAGCCGGCCGGCCACCACCACCGTGTCGAAGCGGCGCCGGCTGCGGATCAGCTCCCGGAGCTCCTGCACGTTGTCCGCGTCGACGATGCCGGTGGCCACCAGCCGCTCCAGCGTGTCGGCCATGTCCGGCACCTGCTCGGGGGTCATCTCCAGCTGGTAGCTGGGCGAGTTGTCGGCCAGCACCCGCCCGTGGCGGTCGAGGATGAGGCCGCGAATGGGCGGCACCGGCAGCACGCGGATCTGGTTGCCGCTCGACTGGGCGGAGTAGGACTCGTACTGCACGATCTGCAGCTGCGCAAGCCGCGCCACCACGAGGCCGGCCATGCCGAGCACGACCAGCCCCGCGATCAGCAGCCGGGTCTGGAAGAGCTGCAGCTCCCGCCAGTGATCCTTGATGCGCAACGCGCCCGCCAAACCCGCTACCTCCCTGTACCTGTCGCTGCCGTGCTCAGGCGAAACTGGACTCCCGCCGCTCCAGCCGCTCGCGCAGGCGATCCATCGCCCCCATCAGCACGGGCCAGAATACCGTACCGGCCAGCACCGGGCCCCAGCGCGGAATCCCGAATTCCACGCGGCCGGTCACCCCGTCGATCCAGGTGAGGAAGAAAGCCTCGACGAACAGCAGCGCGAACACCGACAGGGTGAGCTGCCAGAGCGGGTAGACCCGCAGCTGCAGGTGCAGACGCAGCACGACGAAGCTCACCACCGACAGCGTCAGCGCATGCTGCCCGAGCAGCGAGCCGTGGGCCACGTCCACCAGCAGCCCGACGATGAAGGCGCTGATCACCCCGAAGCGCCCGGGCCACATCAGGCACCAGTAGATCACCGCCAGCGTGGTCCAGGCCGGACGGAAGGGCTGCAGGTAGTCCGGCAGCGGCACGAGCTCGGTCATGACCGCGACGATCATCACCAGCCAGACGGGCCAGAGGGGCGCCTTCATCCGCCGGCCCCGGGGGGTGCCGGCGCGGCTGCCGGCGGCTCCGGCGGCGTGCCGGCCGATGGGGCGCTGGCCGGCGGCGGTGAGGCCGGCGCGGCCGGCCGCTCGTCCTGGTGGAAGACCAGCAGCACCTCGTGCAGGCGGTCGAGGCTGGCGGCGGGTTCCGCCGTGACCGCGAGGAAGGCCTCGCCCTCGGAGCCGTCCACCAGCGCCACGGTGCCCACCGGGTAGCCGGTCGGGAAGGCGCCGCCCAGTCCGGAGGTCACCAGCAGGTCGCCCACCACCACATCCGCGTTTCGCGTCAGGAAAGGCAGGGACAGGCGCTGGCGGTCACCGGTGCCCACCGCGATGGTGCGCAGGCCGTTGCGCACCAGTTCGACCGGCACGGCGTGGTCCGGGTCGGTGATCAGCAGCGCTTCGGCGCTGCTGCCGCGGTCGCGGGTGATCTGCCCCACCACGCCGCCGGCGTCCAGCAGGGCCTGGCCCTCGTAGGCGCCGTCCCGGCTGCCCCGGTTCAGCACGACCCTTTGGCGCAGCGGGTCCAGATCCACCGCCAGCACCTCGGCGACGACGACCCGGTCGGGAATCCGGGTGGTCGAATCGAGCAGCGAGCGCAGCCTGGCGTTCTCCGCCTGCAGCGCCGCGAGCTTCTGCAGCTCCGCGCCCGTCACCAGCGCGTCGCGCCGGAACTGTCCGTTCTCGCTGATGAGCCGCTCGCGCAGCGCCAGGTTCTCGCCGAGCCAGGCGAAGCCCCTGCGGGGCGAGTCGATGGCCACCTGCAGCGGGTAGACCGCGGCGCCGAGCACGCTGCGCAGCTGCGCGAGGTAGCTGCCCCGGCTGTCCGTGAACATGAGGGCGAGGGCGAGGCCGGCAGTGAAAAAGAGGCGCAGCCCGGGGCTGGCATTGCGTACGCGCCCGTCACTGTCCGCTGAAGATAGCGCCATGCACCCGTCCGAGGCCCTGCGTTATCGGCACACCGCCCGAGGTGTGCGCCGGTTGGTGCGACCGGACGAGGAGCTTACTCCAGGCCCAGGGTCGACGGTGGAACGTTGTCCAGCATCTCGAGGATCCGCCCGCCGCCCCGGGCAACGCAGGTGAGCGGCTCGTCCGCCACCACCACCGGCAGGCCAGTTTCTTCCATCAGCAGCTTGTCGATGTGCCGGAGCAGCGCGCCGCCGCCGGTGAGCACGATGCCGCGCTCGGCAACATCGGCGCCGAGTTCCGGCGGGGTCTGTTCGAGCGCCTGCTTGACGGCCTGCACGATGCCCTGCAGCGGCTCCTGCAGCGCCTCGAGGATCTCGTTGCTGTTCAGGCTGAAGCTGCGCGGCACGCCCTCGGACAGGTTGCGGCCCTTCACGGAGATCTCCTTGACCTCCTCGCCGGGGAAGGCCGAGCCGATTTCCTTCTTGATGCGCTCGGCCGTGGCCTCGCCGATCAGGATGCCGTAGTTGCGCCGCACGTAATTGATGATCGCCTCGTCGAACTTGTCGCCGCCGATGCGCGCGGAGGCGGCGTAGACGATGCCGTTGAGCGAGATCACGGCCACCTCGGAGGTGCCGCCGCCGATGTCCAGCACCATGGAGCCCCGCGCCTCGTGCACCGGCATGCCGGCGCCCACCGCCGCGGCCATGGGCTCTTCGACCAGCCACACCTTGCGGGCGCCCGCGCCCTCGGCGGATTCGCGGATCGCCCGGCGCTCCACCTGGGTGGAGCCGTAGGGCACGCAGACCACCACCCGCGGACTCGGCCGGAAGTACCGGCCCGGCAGCGCCTTGCGGATGAAGTGCTGGAGCATCTTCTCGGTGACCGTGAAGTCGGCGATCACGCCGTCCTTCAGCGGCCGGATGGCCGTGATGTTGCCGGGCGTACGGCCCAGCATGTTCTTGGCCTGCAGGCCAACCGCCTCCACGACCTTGCCGCCACGGCCCGGCTCTTCCCGGATCGCCACCACGGACGGTTCATCGAGAACGATGCCCTGTCCGGCGAGGTAAATCAGGGTGTTTGCGGTGCCGAGGTCAATGGAAAGGTCGTGGGAGAAATATCCCCGAAGCCGTTTCAGCATGGTGCCCCGCGAGCGGCAAAAGGAGGTGCCGCGAAAGGCCGGTAGCGTAGCAACGGGGGTGGCGGACAGCAACAGCAGTGTATGATTCTGCGGCCCGTGCACGCAGACCCCACACCGTGAAGCTCAGCCGCGAGACCGTCCAGCAGATTGCCCACCTGGCCCGCCTCGAGCTGGCGCCGGGCGAACTCGACGGCGTCGTCGCCAAGCTGGACAGCATCGTGGCCTTCGTGGACCAGCTGCAGGCGGCCGATACGGCCCACGTCACGCCCATGGCCCATCCGCTGGACATGGCCCAGCGCCTCAGGCCCGATGCAGTGACCGAGACCGATCACCGCGACCTCTACCAGCAGAATGCGCCGGCGGTGACGGACGGCCTGTACACCGTGCCCCGGGTGGTGGAGTAGGCCCGGCGCGCGGCCCCGGCCTGTCCTCATGGCAGCAGACCTCTCCCGCCCGACCCTGATCGAGCTGGCGGCCGCCCTGAAGGCGCGGCAGCTCGGCAGCCGTGAGATCACCGAGGCCGCCCTGGACCGCTGCGCCAGCGCGGCGTCCGCCCTCAACGCCTTCATCACGCTGGCCCCGGAGCAGGCCCTGGCCGCTGCCGACCGGGCCGACGCGCGGCTGGCCCGGGGCGAGGGCGGCCCCCTGACGGGCATTCCCTTCGCCCACAAGGACATCTTCTGCACGGCCGGCGTGCGCACCACCTGCGGCTCGAAGATGCTGGCCGACTTCGTCTCGCCCTACGACGCCACCGCGGTCGGGCGCCTTGCCGACGCCGGCATCGTGATGGTGGGTAAGACCAACATGGACGAGTTCGCGATGGGCTCCTCCAACGAGACCAGCTACTACGGGCCGGTGAAAAATCCCTGGGACCCGGCGCGCTCGCCGGGCGGCTCGTCCGGCGGTTCCGCCGCGGCCGTCGCGGCCGGCCTGGTGCCCGCCGCCACCGGCACCGACACCGGCGGCTCGATCCGCCAGCCGGCGGCACTGACCGGCATCACCGGCTTCAAGCCCACCTACGGGCGCGTGTCCCGCTACGGCATGATCGCCTTCGCCTCCAGCCTGGACCAGGCCGGCGTACTGACCCTCACCGCCGCCGACGCGGCGCTGCTCACCGGCGTGATGGCGGGCTTCGATCCCCGCGACTCCACCAGCGTGGACCGGCCCGTCCCGGACTACAGCGCCACGCTGGAGCAGTCGCTGGCCGGCAAACGCATCGGCGTGCCCGCCGAGTTCTTCGGCGAGGGCCTCGAGCCCGGCTCCGCGACCGCGCTCCGCGAGGCGCTGGCCGTCTACGAGCGGCTGGGCGCCAGGCTGGTGGAGGTCTCGCTGCCCAGCCTCGCGCTCTCGGTGCCCACTTATTACATCGTCGCGCCGGCCGAGTGCTCCTCCAACCTGTCGCGCTTCGACGGCGTGCGCTTCGGCCACCGGGCCGCCGGCGCGGACAGCCTGGAGGCGCTCTACAGCAAGAGCCGGGGCGAGGGCTTCGGCGCCGAGGTCAAGCGCCGCATCCTGACCGGCACCTACGTGCTCTCGGCCGGCTACTTCGACGCCTACTACCTGAAGGCCCAGCAGGTGCGCCGGCTGATCGCCGACGAATTCCGGCGCTGCTTTGAGAAGGTGGACGTGATCGCCGGCCCCACCGCGCCCACGCCCGCCTTCCGCCTCAGCGAGAAGACGGACGACCCGGTGCAGATGTACCTGAACGACATCTACACCATCCCGGTCAACCTGGCCGGGCTGCCCGGCATGTCCATCCCCTGCGGTTTCTCCACGCACCAGGGCGTCGCGCTGCCCGTCGGGCTGCAGCTGATCGGGCCGCATTTCGGCGAGGCCGCGCTCTTCAACGTCGCCCACGTCTTCCAGCGCGAGACCGACTGGCACCGGCAGGCGCCCACCGCCTGGAGCGCGACGCCGTGAGCTGGGAAGTGGTCATCGGCCTCGAGATCCACGCGCAGCTCGCCACGCGCAGCAAGATCTTCTCCGGCAGCGCCACCGCCTACGGCGCGGCGCCCAACACGCAGGCCAGCCTGGTGGACCTCGGCTACCCCGGCACGCTGCCGGTGCTGAATGCCGAGGCGGTGCGCATGGCTGCGCTCTTCGGCCTTGCCATCGGCGCCACCGTCGCGCGCCGCTCGGTGTTCGCCCGCAAGAACTATTTCTACCCGGATCTCCCCAAGGGCTACCAGATCAGCCAGTACGAGCTGCCCATCGTGGCCCACGGCCGGGTGACGATCGAGGGCGAGGACGGCAGCCGCCGCGCCATCCGCGTGCTGCGCGCCCACCTGGAAGAAGACGCCGGCAAGTCGCTGCACGAGGCCTTCGCGGGCCAGACCGGTATCGACCTGAACCGCGCCGGCACGCCGCTGATCGAGATCGTCTCCGAGCCGGACATGCGCTCGGCGAAGGAGGCGGTGGCCTACATGAAGACCGTGCACCAGCTGGTGCGCTATCTCGGTATCTGCGACGGCAACCTGCAGGAAGGCAGCTTCCGCTGTGACGCGAACGTGTCGGTGCGCCGCGCCGGCACGGAGAAGCTCGGCACCCGCACCGAAACCAAGAACCTCAACTCCTTCCGCTTCCTCGAGCGCGCCATCCTCCATGAGGTGGAGCGGCAGATAGAGGTGCTGGAGGGCGGCGGCACCGTGGTGCAGGAGACGCGCCTCTACGACCCGGACCGCGACGAGACCCGCGCCATGCGCAGCAAGGAGGAGGCCAACGACTACCGCTACTTCCCCGACCCCGACCTGCTGCCGGTGGAGCTCGACGACGCCTTCATCGACGCCCTGCGCGCGACGCTGCCCGAGCTGCCGGACGCGCGCCAGGCCCGCTGGGTGAAGGATTTTGCGCTGAAGCCCGAGGACGCCGCCGTGCTGGCCGCCGATCCCGCCATCGCCAGCCTCTACGACGCGCTGGCCCGGGAATCCGCCCGGCCCGTCGCCGCGGCCAACACGCTCCGCACCCAGCTCTTCGCGCTGCTGGCCGACACCGGCCGCGAGCCCGCGGCGGTGAACGTCCCCACCTGCGCCGCGCTGATCCGGCTCGCCGCCGACGGCGCCATCGCCCGCAGCAGCGCGAAGGAACTGATCGAGGAGTTCTGGGCGAGCGACGCGCCGGTGGACGTCGCGGCGATCATCGAGCAGCGCGGTCTCAAGCAGATCAGCGACACCGGCGCCATCGGGAAGATCGTCGACGAGGTGCTCGCCGCCAACCCGGCCCAGGTGGAGCAGTACAAGGCCGGCAACACAAAGGTGCTCGGCTTCCTGGTGGGGCAGATCATGAAAGCCAGCGGCGGCAAGGCGAACCCGGCGCAGGTGAACGGGCTGCTGCAGGAGAAGCTGGGGGGCTGAGCTGGTTTAGCCTTTTAAATCAGCGACCTGTATCGCAACTATCAATTTCCTATCAATTTGAATCAAATTGATAATTCAGGCCGGGAGGCCTAGAATCTATCAATTCCTGGCCGATTGATAGATCCCCTCCGTGAAAGCGCTGCCCCCCGCTCCAACCCTGGATGCCGTCATGCAGGGCGTTCCGCCGCAGCGGATCACCGCCATTCTGGAGGCCCGTGAGCTGCTGGGTGCGGCCGGCACCCGTTACCTCCACTGGGAAGAACTGAAGCGCCGCACCCCGCCGGCGGGCTTCACCCGGGAGGAGTGGTGGCTGGGTCTCAAGTTCTCCCGCTTCGCCGTCCTGCGCGACCTGCCGCTGAAGGATGTCGACGGGCGTGCCTTTTACTATGCGACCACCGATACCGTGCAGGAGCTGCTTCACCAGCTGGACCAGCGCGCGGCGGGCACCATGGGTTTCCCCGATGCGCTGACCAACCCGGAGTCGCGCGATCGTTACCTGGTGAGTTCGCTGATGGAGGAGGCCATCACCTCCAGCCAGCTCGAGGGTGCGTCCACGACCCGGCAGGTGGCCGCCCAGATGCTGCGCACGGGTCGTGCGCCGGGCGATCACAGCGAGCAGATGATCTACAACAACTACAAGGCCATGCAGTTTGCGCGCTCCATGCAGGACCGGCCGCTGACGGCGGCTGATGTGCTGGATCTGCACCGAATCACCACGGAAAAGACCCTCGATGACCCGGCGTCGGCCGGCCGCCTGCAGATGCCGGATGAGACCCGGGTGACCGTGGTGGACCGGGGCACGGGCGAGATCCTGTTCACGCCACCGCCGGCGGCACAGCTGCCGGCCCGCCTATCGGCGATGGTGCGTTTTGCCAATGGCGAAATCCCGGCGAACCGCTTCATTCATCCGGTGATCCGGGCGGTGATGCTGCATTTCTGGCTGGCCTACGACCATCCCTTCGAGGATGGCAATGGCCGCACGGCCCGGGCCCTGTTCTACTGGGCCATGCTCCGCAGCCGGTACTGGCTGTTCGAGTACGTGTCCATCTCCACGATCCTCCGCAAGGCCGTTGCCCAGTACGGCCGGTCGTACCTCTACGCCGAGTCCGACGACAACGATGCCACCTATTTCCTGCTGCACCAGCTGGAAGTGATGCTCCAGGGGATCCATAACCTGGATGAATACCTCAAGCGCAAGGCTGCGGAGATCAAGGGTGTCGAGAAGCGCCTGCGCAATGCCCAGGCCTACAACCACCGGCAACTGGCACTGCTGAGCCATGCCCTGCGTCACGCGAACGCCGAGTACACCGTGAAGTCCCATCAGCGCAGCCACGACGTGGCCTACGCCACGGCGCGTGCGGATCTTCTGGCGCTGGTAACAGCCGGCCTGCTGATCTCCCGGCGGGGCGGCGGCAAGGCCATGGTGTTCCGCGTGCCGGAGGATCTGGAGAAGAGGCTGGAGAAGGCGGGTGCGCGGGTTAGCCGGCGGCAGACGAGGTGAACTCGCCGGCCCGCACCCGGGGAACGGGCATCTCGTCCCAGAGCCGCCCATCCAGTTCCCGTCCGGTCCGGTCCTTGCGCACGCCGCCCCACTGCTTGAAAAAGAACGCAACGCCGGCGGCCACACACTGGTCGCGGATCTCCCGCACCCAGCCCGGTTCCATGGGCCGCGCCCGCGGGCCGGACTCGCCGCCGACAATGACCCAGTCGATGCCGCGCAGGGGCAGGCGCCGGATCCGGCCGAGCATCGGCTCCACCGACAGGAAGCGCACCGCGGCCGGGACGGTGGCGAGGTCGGCGACGCGGGATACGTAGGCTTCGCTCTCCACGCTGACGCCGATCCACACGCTGGGGGGCCACGGCAGCCGCTCGGCCAGTTCCCGCAGCCGGTCGCTGCGCTTGGTGAGCACCTGGTAGCTGTGCCAGTCAGCAGCGGCCATTTCCGCGAAAATCCGGCGGATGTAGTTTTCCGGCACGGCGTCGTGAAAAAGATCGCTCATCGAGTTGACGAAAATTCGCCGCGGGGTCTTCCAGCGGGAGGGCTGGTGCACGAGATCAGGTTGCAGCGTGACTTCGAATCCGTTGCGGTAGCGGGGCTGGCCCATGGCGTGCAGCCGGGCCGCCATCCGGTGGGCATAGCAGTGTTTACAGCCCGGGCTGACCTTGGTGCACCCCGTCACCGGGTTCCAGGTGGCGTCGGTCCATTCGATGGCGGAGGTCTGGGCCATGGCTAGGTGTTACCGAAATCGAAACCGGTTTGTGGCGTGGCGTACTTCCGGGCCTGCTCCCAGAATTTAACGCCCAGCGGATGCTTGCTGTAGAGGACCAGGTGATAGAGCAGCACGTTCTTCTCGTCCATGCGGACTATATGCGACCTGGCAAGACCTGGATCCAGATACCCGAGGTTGACCATCGCCCGGCCGAATTCCGTGACGACGAAAGTCCCGAAGAGTTCTCCGCGTGCTCGGGCAGGCTCCCAACGCTCCCGCCAGTCGGCAGCGCCGCAGAAGTCCTGGATTGCAGTGGTGCCGGGCGCGGAGTAGGTGCGCACGTTGCGGTGTATGTCCATGCCGGACGGAATCAGCACCAGAAAATCCATGCGCCGGGTGGCCAGAGTCCGGATTGTGTCGAAACGCAGGTTGGCCATCTTGTAGGGATCAAGAAAGCAGAAGCCCAGGCTGTCCCTGCCCGGAATCTGTTCCACCACCTGCGCCGCGAGGTGATTGGCATCGCCGTCGAGCACGGTCACGATACGGTCCGGGTAGTCCCGGGCAGCCCGGCGGCGGAGCGCATCGGCGGCCGCAGTGTCCTCATCGCAGAAGATGTAGCGGTCGAAGTGCGCGGGCAGTCCCAGGATCCGCGTGGGGGAGGTCAGGGCCTGCCGCCGGCTGTCGCCGATCCGGCAGCGCCCGGGACCGGCGTAAAGATCGAGATAGCTGAGCGACCACCGCTTCTTCGCCATGGCGCCGGCAAACATGGCTGCATAGTGGGCAACCAGGGTGTGCTTCTCCTCCGCCCAGTTGCCCACCTCTTCCGTGGGGAGGCCATCGTCGACAAGGATCGGGGGCGGTTCGGGCATGGCGTCGTGAATACTGTACGGATGAACAGTATATGAGGGAAATTGCCATCCTGGTCAAGTCTTAAACGAGGCGATTTGCGAGCTCGGATAGTCAGCAGGAGGCGGCGAATGTCACCTCGTGGGCGATTTTATTGGGTAACATCTACGTTACTATCATCCATATAAGGCCCGCAGAAAAATGTGCAGGCACGGACCACCATGACCAAGTCACCCATCGGCCGAAACCTCCACGACCTGGTGCAGAACCGGGCCGGGCGCGAGCCGGCCTTTGCCGGCGCGCTGCTCGAGGAGGCTGTGGAATGCCTGCTGGCGGGCGAACTGCCGACGGCCCGCAGCCTGATCCGCGACGCCATCAAGGGCTCGATGGGGTATGCCGAACTCAGCAGACGCACACGCACCCCCGAAAAGAGCCTGGTTCGAATGTTCAGCTCGTCCGGCAACCCCACGGCCGCCAACCTGTCGAGCGTCCTGAAGGAACTGCAGCATCACAGTCACCTGCGCCTGCGGGTGCGCGCGGAGCCCGCCGCCGGCCGCCGGCCGGCAAGGAAGCGCACGGGTGCGAGTCAGCATGTTGCCCAGGGCGGCCGATGATGGAAGGGATGCTCCGGCCCGGGCGGATCTGCCGTCGCTGGTGACTTTCACTGTGATGGCTAGGGCGCCCGCACGGGTGATGGCCGACTTGCTTGTCTATTCACGCCGTGAGTGACAATCATTTATGCCATGGATGGCCCTGTACTTCCCCGCCTCGGCTCTAGCCCGCAAGCCCCAGAAACACCAGCAGGCCGCGGTTGAGCCGCAGCACGTCAGAGGCGTCGAGCGTGCCGATGCGCTTGCCCAGCCGTTGACGCGGAACCGTGGTGACCTTGTCAAGCATCAGGCTGCAGTTCGCGCGCAGGCCGTTGGCAGCGGTCGGTTCGACGGGCAGGCGGAGCAGCGGCGCATCGACGGAGGTGGTGGTCAGAGCGCATACCGTAACCGATGCGGTGTCGGCAAAACGGTCGTCCTGCAGGATGACTGCGGGACGAGGTTTCCCCGCATAGCCGGTTCCACCGGCCAGCGTCCAGATTTCGCCGCGCTTCACGCGGACGGGTCGATGCTGACGGCGTCGATGAAGGCCTGGTCGGAGGCTTCACCGCGGCAGCCCGCTACCAGACGGGACTGCTTGCGGGCTGCCTGCCGGAACGACTTGCTGGTCACGTCGGGCACCCATATCTGGATCGGCCGCAGCCCCTGGGCGCGGAGGCGCTCCCGGTGCCGACGGACCTTGTCGCGGGTGCTGTCAGGTGTGCTTGCCATGGTTTCGGACGCCCAGTTACATGTAACCATAGCATCGCAAAGGACAGCAATCCAGCCAGAAAACCGGCGTGACCGGTGGGATTCGAGTGCCTCCGTGAGCGGATGGCCCCGCCCCGGAAATGGCCCGCACCCGCCTTCCGCATTGCACCCATCGCCCCGGCTTGGTATCACTGCCCGGCAACAAACCGGAAAAACATTGCCCATGCCCCCCAAGCGCGCCGCCCGCAAGTCCACCGCCGCCAATGCTCCCTTAGGTCTCGAAGCCCAGCTCTGGGCCGCAGCGGATGCCCTCCGCAACAACATGGACGCGGCGGAGTACAAGCACGTCGTGCTCGGCCTGATCTCATGATGGGTCTCGATTCTCTCCACAACAAACTCCGCCGTAGGAGCCAACAAGAGAAGTCTTAATGGCCCGCCTCGAAGACCTGACAACTGGCGCCTCCCTGCGCGGCATCCGCCCGGACGCGGTCGTTACGGTCGTCAGCACCCAGTGGTTCGGTTCCGACGCGGTGGAGCTCACCTACAAGGGTTCCGACGGCAAAGTCGCAAACCAGCTCCTGTACCGGAGCGACGAGCCCGGCCTGGAGATCGTTGAGGAGGGTCACCCCTGGAGCTTCGACGGGGATGGCGCACTGTTCCGACTGGTCTCGGAAGCCAACCGGATCCGGCTGGCCCACCTGTTCGACCCGGTCCTCGCCGTCCATACCTCCAACGTCCAGCCGCTGCCCCACCAGATCACGGCGGTCTACGAGTCCATGCTCACCCGGCAGCCTCTGCGGTTTCTGCTGGCTGACGACCCGGGCGCCGGCAAGACCATCATGGCGGGGCTCCTCATCAAGGAGCTGATTGCCCGGGGCGACCTCCAGCGGTGTCTGGTTGTCTGCCCGGGCAGCCTGGCCGAGCAGTGGCAGGACGAGCTCTACCAGAAGTTCAACCTGCCCTTCGAGATCCTGACCAACGACAAGCTGGAAGCAGCCCGCACCGGGAACTGGTTCCTCGAAACCAATCTGGTCATCGCCCGGCTGGACAAGCTCTCCAGGAACGAGGACGTGCAGGCGAAGCTGGCGGCGCCCGACTGCCGGTGGGACCTGATCGTCTGCGACGAGGCCCACAAGATGTCCGCCACGTTCTTCGGCGGCGAGGTGAAGTACACCAAGCGCTACAAGCTGGGTCAGCTGCTGTCCACGCTGACCCGCCACTTCCTGCTGATGACAGCCACGCCCCACAACGGCAAGGAAGAGGACTTCCAGCTCTTCATGGCGCTTCTGGATGGCGATCGCTTCGAGGGCCGCTTCCGGGACGGGGTCCACCTGGCCGACGTGTCCGACCTCATGCGCCGGATGGTGAAGGAAAACCTCCTCAAGTTCGACGGCACGCCGCTGTTCCCGGAGCGAATTGCCCACACCGTCCCTTACAAGTTGTCGGACGCCGAGGCCGCCCTCTACAAGGCGGTCACAGACTACGTGCGGGAGGAGTTCAACCGGGCTGAAGCCCTGCAGAACGACAAGCGGGCCGGGACCGTCGGGTTCGCGCTGACGATCCTCCAGCGCCGCCTGGCGTCATCACCGGAAGCCATTTACCAGTCGCTGCGCCGTCGTCGGGAGCGGCTGGAGAGTCGTCTGAAGGAGCTCGAGCTGCTACAGCGGGCCGGGAAGCTGGCCACGGTTGCGCCGGGCCGCAGCCTGGACGAGGACGATGTGGAGGACCTGGAGGAGGCGCCGGAAGACGAACTCGCAGTTGCAGAGGAGGAGATTCTCGACCAGGCGACTGCCGCCAGCACTATCACGGAACTAAAGGCCGAGATCCTTTCGCTGCAGCACCTGGAAGGTCTGGCCCTCGCGGTCCGGCGCAGCGGTGAGGACTGCAAGTGGCGGGAGCTCGCCAGTCTGCTCGGCGAGATCTTCACGTCGGCGGCGATCGTGAATCGGGGCGCGGAGGTCCATCACCCGCCCTATGGCGCCGGCGAAATCCCGCCGCCGAAGCCATCACCACGGCAGAAGCTCGTCATCTTCACCGAGCACCGGGACACACTGAATTACCTGCAGTCCCGCATCGGTAGCCTCCTGGGGCGTCCGGCATCCGTGGTGACGATTCACGGGGGCATCGGCCGGGAGGATCGCCTGAAGGTCCAGGAGTCCTTCAAGCACGATCCCGAGGTCCAGGTACTCCTCGCCACGGACGCGGCGGGTGAGGGCATCAATCTGCAGCGCGCGCACCTGATGGTGGACTACGACCTGCCCTGGAATCCCAACCGCCTGGAGCAGCGTTTCGGTCGCATTCACCGCATTGGTCAAACCGAGGTTTGTCACCTCTGGAACCTGGTCGCTGACGAGACCAGGGAGGGTGATGTCTACCGAAAACTGCTCGAGAAACTGGAGCAGGCGCGGCAGGCACTCGGTGGCCAGGTGTTCGACGTGCTGGGCAAGCTGCAGTTCGAGGGCAAGCCCCTGCGGGATCTCCTCATCGAAGCCATCCGCTATGGCGAGCGGGAGGACGTGAAGCTGCGGCTAACCCAGGTGGTCGACCACGCATTGGATCGGGGTCACCTGCAAGCCCTCATGGAGGAGCGGGCGCTCGCCAACGATGCCATGGATGCCCGCCGCGTGTACCAGATCCGGGAGGAGATGGAACGGGCGGAGGCCCGGCGCCTGCAGCCCCATTTCATCGAGAGCTTCTTCCTGGAGGCATTCCAGCGGCTGGGGGGCGCGGCGAAACAGCGCGAGGCGAAGCGCTACGAGGTTACCCACGTTCCCGGCCCCGTTCGCCACCGGGACCGCCTCATCGGCACTCGGGAGCCGGTGCTACCCCGCTACGAGCGCATCACCTTCGAGAAGGATCTGATTACGCCCCAAGGCCAGCCGCTGGCGGCCTTCGTCTGCCCGGGCCACCCGCTACTGGACGCCACCATTGACCTCACCCTGGAGCGTCACCGTGATCTGCTCCGCCGTGGCACAGTGCTGGTCGACGAAAGCGATGTCGGAACCGCTCCCCGGGTGCTGTTCTACCTGGAACATGCCCTGCAGGATGCCAGTGTCACGCCCTCGGGCGGCCGGCGCGTGATTTCCCGTCGCATGCTCTACGTCGAACTGGATGCCCAGGGTAATGCACGGCACCTGCACTACGCCCCCTACCTGGACTACCGACCCCTGAAGGCCGACGAACCCGGCGCGGAGGATCTGCTGGCCCGGCCGGAGTGCGCCTGGATCAACCGGGGGCTGGAGAACCAGGCCCAGGTCCACGCCGTGACCACGGTGGTACCGGAGCACCTGGAGGAGGTGCGCAGCCGTAAGGTGGCGCTGGTGGACAAGACCGAGGCGGCCGTGAAGGACCGCCTGATCAAGGAGATCAACTACTGGGACCACCGCGCCAACCAGCTCAAGGACCAGGAGAGAGCCGGCAAGCCCAACGCGAAGCTCAACTCCGGTGAGGCCCAGAAGCGGGCCGAGGGTTTGCAGGGCCGGCTGGTGAAGCGGCTGGAGGAGCTCAGGCTGGAGCGCCAGATCTCACCGCTACCCCCGGTAATTCTCGGCGGCCTGCTCGTGATTCCCGCCGGCCTCATGGCCACGATCAGGGGACAACCAGAGCGGACCCACGTCTCACCCACAGACACCCAGGCCGCGGCAGCGGCCGCCCGGGCGGCCGTAATGGCAGCCGAGCAGCACCTTGGGTTTGAGCCCACGGACCGTGAATTCGAGAAGCTCGGTTATGACATTGAGAGCCGGGTCCCTGGGACGGGGAAGCTGCGGTTCATCGAGGTCAAGGGGCGAGTGACGGGTGCTGACAGCATCACCGTGACCCGAAACGAAATTCTCTACTTCCTCAACAAGCCAGAAGACTTCATCCTGGCCATCGTCGAATTCCATGGGCCGGGGCAGCAGCAGGTCCATTACGTGCGCCGGCCGTTTGCGGGGCTGTCGCTCGACTTCAACGGAAGCACGGCGAATTTCCCGATGGCGGATTTGCTGGCGCGGGCCAGCCCGCCGGGTTGAGGGGAATGGCGTCCTGGGTTGAATATGGCCGAGAAGGACCTCCTTACTAAACGCAATGTTTATTATGGAGGGATACTGCCCCTATACTACCGCCAGCCATGAATACAACCACCCCCAATCCTGCCGCTCCGCAGCCAAACCGCGCGGGCAATTACCAGCGTCAGCCGGCCGGCTATCGGGCCTTTATTCCCGCCCCCCTGCCGCCCCCCATACAGATGGGCGGCGATCTCCAGGCCCACCTTTCCGACGCCGATCGCGCCCTGGGCCGGCTCGACGGCTCGGTGCTGACCCTCCCCAATCCGGACCTCTTCGTCTTCATGTACGTCCGGAAGGAAGCGGTGCTTTCCAGCCAGATCGAGGGGACCCAAAGTTCACTGAACGATCTGCTGGCGGCCGAGGCCGAGCTGACAAGCGTCGGACGGGCGGGCGATGTGCACGAGGTTATCAATTACGTCGCCGCCATGAACCACGGGCTGGCCCGCCTGCCGGAACTTCCTGTGTCGATACGCCTCATCCGGGAGATCCACGAGCGACTGCTGCGGGGAACGCGCGGCAGCCGCCTGACGCCCGGCGAACTCCGTCGGAGCCAGAACTGGATTGGCCCCGCCGGTTGCACGCTGAGCGACGCCACCTTCGTGCCGCCTCCGCCCGAACAGGTGCCGGAGCTGCTTGGCCAACTGGAAACCTATGTTCACGCCACCGACGATCTGCCGCCGCTGATCAAGATTGGCCTGATCCACGCGCAGTTCGAAACCATTCACCCGTTCCTGGACGGCAATGGCCGCATCGGCCGTCTGCTGATCACTTTCCAGCTTACCGAGCGCGCCATCCTGCACAAGCCGGTCCTCTACCTGTCCCACTTCTTCAAGCGCTACCGGCCGGCTTACTACGAGCGGCTCCAGGCCGTTCGCGATACCGGCGACTGGGAAGGCTGGCTTAAGTTCTTCCTGCGAGGTGTCGCCGAGGTCAGCGCGGAGGCCAGCGGCACCGCACGTCGAATCCTGGCTCTGCGCGAGGAACATCGCAGCGCCATCACCACCCGGCTGGGTCGCGCTGCCGGCAATGGCCACAAGGTGCTCGAAGCGCTTTTTGAGCGTCCAATTGTTTCTGTCCATGACGTGCAGGCCCGGATCGGCATGACCTATGCCGCCGCCAATAACCTGGTCGCCAGATTGGCGGGTTTGGGAATCCTGGAGGAAGTAACCGGCCATGCCCGCAACCGGCGCTTTCGATACAGTCCGTATGTGCGGCTGTTCAGCAGCGACGATCATGGAGACCGTCCATGACGAGGCCACCCCTGACCCTTCCCGAACAGCTTGAGAATGTGCAACCGATCCTCCGGCAACGGCAGTCGGCTATCCACCCCATCAGCCAGGTGCTCCTCCAGCTCCGGGGTGATGACCCGACCCGGACCTTCGACACCGTGCGACAGCAGGTCCTAGACTGGATAGCGCACCGCGCAGGGCGGGCCTTGCCTGACCATGCCTGGACAGGCGCGGCCTTCGAGCTTGAGGAGGTTGGCGCGCAGCGTGTAGCCGCCGTAGTCCTCACCAAACCCAGGTACTGGGCGGCGCGTATTGATGATGCCGACAAGACTGTTGCCCAACGCACCTGGGTTACCGAGATCGGCGTGGCGGAATCGCCTGACAAAAGTGTCCTGTTCGGTACCCGACTGACGTGCGTGACGCGCGGGCGGGATCAGTCTTACGCGCGCAGCATTCCTGCATTCGTCCGGCGTGTTGCGCAGCCCGGTGTCGCCTGGCTCGAACACTGGCCAGTTCGCAAGGAGCCTTGGCTGATAAGTACCGAGGGCGATGTGGATAGCCTGGTCAGGCTGCTGCGCGCGCCCCGGAAAGTCGACGTGATCGTCCTCTCACTGCCGGAGGACTCGGTTGATCCGCAGGACGCGGTCGCACCCGCTTTGGATGTGCACCAGAGAACTTGGGGGGTGGCGCATGTCGCGGTTATCACGGGGCCGGCAAGCTTCTATCTGTCCGACAGGCTGGGCAAGGAGTTCTCGGTATTCCGGCAAGCAGTCAGGACCTATCGGCCCGGCTTCGATCCGGGTCGTGACGAGCCTTACGCACACCCGCTGGCTATGCCTCTCCGTATCGCCGACTGGCCGAATGGTGGCCCAGTCGCATACGCGGATTTCCTGATTAACCAATCCTTGGCCAGATCGGTCGCCCGATCAGATGCCCAGGAGTCTGTGCCGCCGTTTGCGACTATTCGCCAGCTTGCCGCGCAGGAACGGCTGGCTGCCGCCCGTCAGCTGGTTTCTTCGGACAAGGACCTGCTGGAAATTGCAGAAGATGAGATTGAAACACTGAAGGCGGCACTGGCTGATGAGAAGAAGACGGCAGCTGAACTGCTAAAGGCTGCGGAAGAAGAGCGGGATGCTGCTCTGGCAGCAGCCGACTCGGCGAATGCACGCGCTGGAGCAATGCGCTATCGGATCGAGGCGCTCGATCAGAGCCGCCATGCCCGTGATGACGAAGCAGAACCGGAAGTCATTCCAGACAGTCTGGACGAAATTCAGGAATGGTGTGCCAACAACCTCGCCGGGTCTGTGGAGGTACACAACCGAGCGTTTCAGGGGTTAAAGAAGTCTCAGTTTAGCGACATCGGTCTGATCTACCGCGCTCTCCTCCTGCTCAGGGACTTCTACGTTCCCATGCGCCGCTATGGCGGCCAGGAGGGCAAGGAGGCCTTCGAAGCCAAGTGTCGAGACTTAGGCATCGTGGAGACCCCTACCTTCTCTGGCGAGAAGTGGGGTGAGGAGGGAGACACCTACATAGTCACGGTTGCAGGGCGCCCAAGGCTTCTGGAGCGTCACCTCAAGAAGGGTGGCAATACCAGGGATCCCCGGCGCTGTTTCCGCCTCTACTTCTTCTGGGATGCTGACAGCGAGCAGGCCATCGTGGGCTGGCTGCCGTCTCATCTGGAATCGAGAGCTACTTAAGAGATGCAAGCGAAGAAAAAACTCATCGAAGTCGCCCTGCCGCTAGCAGCCATCAACACGGCCTCGGCGCGGGAGAAGTCGATTCGGCACGGCCACCCGAGCACGCTGCACCTGTGGTGGGCGCGGCGTCCGCTGGCAGCCGCGCGGGCAGTGATTTTCGCGCAGATGGTGGACGACCCCTCGGCGCATCCGGACCTGTTCAGGACTGAGAAGGCTCAGGAAAAGGAGCGACTGCGGCTGTTCAAGATCATCGAGGATCTAGTGTTGTGGGAAAACACAACCAACGAGACGGTGCTGCAGGCGGCGCGAGACGAGATCTGGTCGAGCTGGCGGAGGGCTTGCGCCGAGAACGCGGACCATCCGCGCGCGAAGGAGCTGTTTGACCGCCAGAAGCTTCCTGCCTTCCACGATCCCTTCGCCGGGGGCGGGGCCCTGCCGCTGGAGGCGCAGCGGCTGGGGCTCGAGAGCTACGCCAGCGACCTGAACCCGGTGGCGGTGCTGATCAACAAGGCAATGATCGAGATCCCGCCTAAGTTCGCGGGGAAGCCGCCAGTAAATCCCGAGTCGCGCAAGGACAAGAACCTGTTTGCCCGGGAGTGGAGGGGCGCGCAGGGCCTCGCGGAGGACGTGCGCCACTACGGCCAGTGGATGCGCGACGAGGCCGAAAAGAGGATCGGCCACCTCTACCCGAAAATCGAGGTCACAGCGGATATGGTCAAGGTGCGGCCGGATCTGAAGCCGTACGCAGGCCAACAACTCACCGTGATCGCCTGGCTCTGGGCGCGCACGGTGAAGAGCCCGAACCCAGCCTTCGCTCAGGTGGACGTGCCGCTCGCATCGACCTTTATGCTTTCCACGAAACTGGGCAAGGAGGCCTGCGTCGAGCCGGTGATCGAGAGCGGCGGCTACCGCTTCACGGTAAAGGTGGGGAAGCCGAAGGATGGGGAGGGGGCGAAGAACGGGACCAAGCTGTCTCGCGGCGCAAACTTCCAGTGCCTGATGTCGGGGACGCCGATCGCGTCTGACCACATTTACGGCGAAGCTCAGGCCGGGCGAATGGGTGCGCGATTGATGGCCATTGTCGCGCAGGGTGATCGCGGCCGCGTCTATCTCGCCCCCACGCCCGAGCACGAAGCGGCGGCATTGAAGGCGAAGCCAGAGTGGAAACCGGACGTCGCGATGCCCGAGAATCCGCGCTGGTTCTCGCCGCCGCTCTACGGCCTGAAGGCCTATGGCGACCTCTTCACCCCCCGCCAGCTCGTGGCGCTGACGACCTTCTCCGACCTGGTGCAGGAAGCGCGCGACCGGATACACCGCGATGCCCTCGCCGCCGGTGTGCCCGATGATGGCAAGCCCCTCCGCGATGGAGGCGCCGGAGTGACCGCGTACGCGGAGGCGGTCGCCGTGTACCTGGCGTTTGCACAGAGCAAGGCATGCAACCGCAACACGAGCCTTTGCATTTGGGAGCAGAAGATGGACCGGCTTGTCGCAACCTTCGGTAGACAAGCGCTGCCGATGGTATGGGACTACGCCGAAACCAATCCGTTGGCGGGGGCCGGTGGTGACCTCTACGGCACGGTCGTATCAGTAAGTGAAGTCATCGATAAGCAGTTCAACCATCATGCGCACGGCGCAGCGGTGCAGGCAGATGCAGTCACGCAGACGCTCGCCAGCGATAAGCTCATATCGACTGATCCGCCTTACTACGACAACATTGGATACGCGGACCTGTCGGACTTCTTCTATCTCTGGTTGCGCCGCTCGCTACGGCCCGTCTTTCCGGAGCTCTTTGCCACACTCGCCGTACCTAAAGCCGAAGAGTTGGTCGCGACGCCATACCGACACGGAAGCAAGGAGAAGGCTGAAGCGTTCTTTCTCGAGGGTATGTCTCGGGCGATGCATCGCCTTGCCGAGCAGGGACATCCGGCCTTCCCGGTCACCATCTACTACGCCTTCAAGCAGTCGGAGAGCGGGAGCGAGAGCGGAACCGCAAGCACAGGCTGGGAGACTTTTCTTGACGCAGTGATTCGAGCCGGATTTGCCATCAGCGGCACTTGGCCAATGCGAACCGAGCAGCCGAAGGGATTGCGCGCCTTCGAGCAGAACGCCCTAGCCTCCAGCATCATTCTCGTGTGTCGCCCGCGCGCCGCGAACGCGCCCACCGCTACTCGCCGTGAGTTCGTCACTACCCTCAAGGCCGAGTTGCCCATAGCCCTCGCCCACCTCCAGCGCGGCAACATTGCGCCGGTAGACCTGGCGCAGGCGGCCATTGGCCCGGGCATGGCTGTCTATACGCGCTATGACAAGGTGCTCGACGCCGAGGGCAAGCCGCTCACCGTGCGCGAGGCGCTTGGCCTCATCAACCAGACCCTCGACGAGGCGCTGGCTGAGCAAGAGGGCGACTTCGACGCCGACAGCCGCTGGGCGCTCACATGGTTCGAGCAGTCGGGCTTCGCCGAGGGCGAGTATGGCGTGGCCGAGCAGCTCTCTAAGTCCAAGAACACGAGTGTCGCCGGCATGGTCGAGGCGGGTATTCTTGAATCAAAGCGCGGCAAAGTGCGCCTCCTCAAGCCGGACGAGTTGCCCGCCGATTGGGACCCAACCGCCGACCCGCGCCTCACCGCGTGGGAGATCGTCCACCAATTGATCCGCGTGCTCGCGAGCGGCGGCGAGGGCGCGGCGGCTCGGCTGGTCGCCGCACTCGGCGCCAAGGCCGAGATCGCCCGCGAGCTGGCCTACCGCCTCTACACGCTCTGCGAGCGCAAGAAGCGCCCGGCCGAGGCGCTCGCCTACAACGGCCTCGTGCAGAGCTGGCCCGAGATTGCGCGACTCTCGGCCGAGGGCAGTAAACGAGATGTCGAGCAGGTCGGCCTGTTCGGGGAGACGGAGTAGCAACGCATGGCCACGGATAAGCGCATTCTGTGCCTCGCCAATTCACGCAAGCTCAGCGGCCGTTGCATAGCGGGAATCGAGCTGACCGGCAATCGGCGGCTCGGATGGATACGTCCGGTGAGTGAAAGGGAGCATGAGGAAGTCTCGGAGTATGAGCGGCAGTATGAGGACGGTAGCGATCCCCGAGTACTGGACCTTATGGAGGTGCCACTTCTTGCGGCGTGCCCAAGGGGCTATCAGCAGGAAAACTGGCGATTGGATCCCGAGTATTACTGGCAGAATCTCGGGCGTGCCTCGTGGACAGACCTCCAACGTGTCGCCGACCCCGTAGCACCGCTCTGGATTGATGGCAATCACACCTACAATGGGCGCAACGACAAGATTCCGCTCGACGAAGCCGCCGCACTGACGAGTTCACTGCGCCTGATCCGCGTCGATAGGGTAACCCTGTCCGTGTTCAGTCCTGGCGAGGCCTTCGGAAATCCAAAGCGTCGGGTCCAGGGACAGTTTACCTACAATGGCGCTGACTATCGGCTGTGGGTGACTGACCCCGGCTACGAGCGCGAGTACCTCTTGAAGCCGGATGGTAGTTATCAGGTTGGCGAGAGCTTCCTTACCGTGAGTCTGGGCGAGCCTCACAACGACGCATGCTACAAGCTCATCGCGGCAGTCATTGAGCGGGCGAAGTTATGAACGCTGAGCAGAAGCCGGTCTTCACGATAGGACATTCCACGCACGCTATTGATGAGTTCCTCGGGCTTCTCCGGTCACACTCCGTGACTGCCGTCGCCGATGTGCGCTCTGCACCGTATAGCCGGTTCAATCCCCAGTTCAATCGAGAGAGTCTGGAGCGGAGCTTGAAGACCGCGGGGATTTCCTATGTCTTCCTTGGTCGGGAGTTAGGCGCCCGTTCGGATGATCCGGGCTGCTACGAGAATGGGCGGGTGCGCTTCGAAAGGCTGGCCAAGACGACCGGGTTCCTCAGCGGACTGGACCGGGTCATCAAGGGTTCGAAGTCGCACCGAATCGCGCTCATGTGTGCGGAGAAGGATCCCCTGGACTGTCATCGGACACTGCTGGTGACCCGGGAGCTGGCGGCACAGGGAGTCTCCGTTGCCCACATCCTTGCCGACGGGGCGCTGGAAACCCATTCGGAGGCCATGACGCGTCTCCTCAAGGTAGTCGGATTACCGGAGACGGATCTATTCCGGTCGCCGGAGGAACTGCGCACCGAAGCCAGCAAAAGGCAGGAAGAACGTATTGCCTACGTAGATGAGAACTTACATAAGTCCGCAGGCGAGGGTGGCAAATGAAGGTCTACACCATCGGCTTTACCCGTAAGACTGCGGAGGGGTTCTTTGGCAAGCTGACGGCCTCTGGCGCACGCCGGGTTGTCGACGTGCGCCTCAATAACGTCTCCCAGCTTGCCGGCTTTGCTAAGAAAAACGACCTGATCTTCTTCCTGAAGAAGATCTGCGGTATGGATTACGTCCACATGCCTGAACTCGCGCCGACGCAGGACATGCTGGACGAGTACAAGAAGAACAAGGGCCACTGGGCCGTGTACGAGCAGCGATTCCTGGATCTAATGCGGCAACGCCAGATCGAGCAGACAGTGCCTAAGGACCTCATTGCTGAGGGTTGCCTGCTATGCAGTGAAGACAAGCCTCACCACTGCCATCGCCGGCTGGTGGCGGAGTACCTAAATGAACGCTGGGGCGGCGTCGAGATCAAGCATCTGGTTTAGTGGGGGTACGGGTGGCGATTTCCAATCACGAACGGGTCGGCAAGGCCCTCGAATTCCTCCGCGAAGGCCTCGGTCCCTTCGTCGAGCGCGAGCTGAAGAGCAGGTATGGCGACCAGTGGGCCTTCGAAGTGAAGGAACTGCTTGGGGACACGCGACTCGGGACCGGAAAGGGCTCGGCTCTCAAGGATTCCGCCGTCCTCCTGACGATCATGGAGCGCCGGTGGAACGACGTGTTCCGGCGCACGCTCGGCAAGGCGGAAAGCGGGCTGGTCAAGGAGCTGTCCGACGCCCGCAACCGCTGGGCCCATCAGGAGCCCTTCTCCGGCGATGACGCGGACCGGGCGCTGGACTCCTGCGAACGGCTGCTCACCGCCGTCTCGGCCACCCAGGCCGACGAGGTGCGGAAGATCAAGCAGGAACTCCGCCGCACGATCTTCGACGAGCAGGCCCGGGGCGAGCGACGCAAGGTGTCCGGCACGGCTATCGAGACCGGTGCGACGGGCAACCTGAAGCCCTGGAGGGAAGTCATCACGCCCCACCGGGATGTGGCCAGCGGTCGGTACCAGCAGGCGGAGTTCGCCGCGGACCTGTGGCAAGTGCATCTGGGCGAGGGTGGCGAAGAGTACCGGGATCCCACCGAGTTCTTCCGGCGGACCTTCCTCACTGAGAGCCTGAAGCGTCTCTTGGTCGGGGCCGTCCAGCGGCTCAACGGGCAGGGTGGGGACCCCGTGGTGCAGCTCCAGACCAACTTCGGGGGCGGCAAGACCCACTCCATGCTGGCCCTGTATCACCTCTTCTCCGGCACCGCCACGGCAGAGCTGGCCGGGGTGGACGCCGTCCTGAAGGACTCCGGCGCCAGCAAGTTGCCCAAGGCGAATCGGGTGGTCCTGGTGGGAAACAAGATCTCGCCCGGGAATCCCGTTACGAAGCCCGATGGCACGGTGGTCCGCACCCTGTGGGGCGAGCTCGCCTGGCAGCTCGGGGGAAAGAAGGCCTACCAGCAGATCAAGGCCGACGACGAGAAGGCCACCAGTCCCGGCGACCGGCTGCGGGAGCTGTTCAAGGCCTACGGCCCATGCCTGATCCTGGTGGACGAGTGGGTGGCCTATGCCCGCCAGCTCCACGACCAGAGCGATCTACCTGCCGGTGGCTTCGAAACCCAGTTCAGTTTCGCCCAGGCGCTCACCGAATCCGCCAAGGCGGCGGGCAACTGCCTGCTCGTGATCAGCCTGCCGGCGTCTGACACCGGCACATCCCAGGCCGATGACGGTGACGTGGAGGTCGGTGGTGTGCGGGGCAGGGAGGCGCTCGCCCGCCTGCGCAACGTGGTGGGACGCCTGGAGTCCTCCTGGCGACCCGCGAGCCCGGAGGAGGGCTTCGAGATCGTCCGGCGACGGCTCTTCGAGCCCATGCTAAATCCCGCCCAGTTCCGGGATCGGGACGTGGTTGCCCGTGCCTTTGCCGATTTCTACCGGACCCAGCAGCAGGAATTCCCACCCGAGTGCCGGGAGCCTGAGTACGAGAAACGCCTGAAGGCGGCCTATCCGATCCACCCGGAGGTTTTCGACCGGCTCTACACTGACTGGTCCACGCTGGTGAAATTCCAGCGCACCCGGGGCGTCCTGCGCTTGATGGCTGCCGTGATACACAGCCTGTGGGAGAAGGGCGACCGGAACCCGCTGATTCTGCCGGCCAATATCCCGGTGGACGATCCGCGGGTGCAGTCCGAACTCACCCGTTACCTGTCGGACAACTGGGTGCCGATCCTGGAAAAGGACGTGGATGGCCCCAACTCGCTGCCCCTGCGCACGGACGCGGAGGTGTCCAACCTGGGCAAGTTCGCGGCCTGCCGAAGGGTGGCACGCACAATCTTCCTCGGCTCAGCGCCGATCACGGCGGCAGCAAATCGCGGGCTGGAGGCCCGGCGCATCAAGCTCGGCTGCGTGCTGCCCGGCGAGTCGCCCGCGATATTTGGTGACGCCCTGCGCCGGCTCGCCGCTGCCGCCACTTACCTCTACCAGGATGGTCCCCGGTACTGGTATGCCACCCAGCCCACCGTCATCAAGCTGGCGGAGGACCGGGCGGAGCAGTTCCGCCGGAACCCGGACGCTGTTCACGCGGAGCTCGAGCAGCGGCTCAAGGACAACCTGCGGACGACCGGGGACTTCCGGCGGATCCACCCGCTGCCCACGTCCGGCCAGGACGTGCCGGACGACCTGGATGCCCGGCTGGTCGTGCTGGGCCCGGACTACCCCTATGCCAAGGGTCAGGTCAGCCGGGCGGAGGAACAGGGCAAGGCGATCCTGGCATCCCGCGGCAACGTGCCCCGGCTGTTCCAGAACAGCCTGGTTTTCCTCGCTGCTGACGAGGCTCGTCTGCAGGATTTGCTGGAGGCAGTTCGCCGCCTCCTTGCCTGGCAGTCCATCGTCGCCGAGCGGGATGGCCTCAACCTTGACCCGCATCAGGTGAAGCAGGCGGAAACTCAGCGGGCTGCGGCGGAAAGCACAGTCACCGCGCGGATCCCGGAAACCTACCAGTGGCTGCTGATCCCAGTGCAGAACAAGCCCCAGGATCCCGTGTCGTGGCAGGCAGCAAAGGTGTCCGGCCAGGACGCACTCGCGGTCCGGGCGAGCAAGAAGCTCCGGAACGACGAGTCTCTGATTTCCACCCTGGCCGGGACCCGGCTCAGGATCGAACTGGACAAGATTCCCCTCTGGCGCGGAGATCACGTCCCGGTCAAGCAACTGGCGGAGGATCTGGGCCGTTACCTCTATCTCCCGCGCCTTCGTGACTCCGGCGTGCTGTTCGAAGCTGTCCGTGACGGACTCCGGCTGATGACCTGGTCTCAGGAAACCTTCGCCTACGCGGATGACTGGGACGAGACTGGCGGAAGGTACCGGGGGCTCCGCGGCGGCCAGTTGGTGGAGGTGTCGGAGGCCAATCTGAGCGGGCTGTTGGTGAAGCCCGAGGTGGCACAGCGGCAGATGGATGCTGAGCGGCCTACCGTCGGCGGGAAGTCGGGAGCCGGAGATGGCGGGACCGACGGGCCGTCCATCGGCGGAGCAGATCCTGACGGCGGTAATGGAGCTGGCACGCCGGGCCTATCCCTTGGGGCAACGAGGTTCTATGGGACAGTCAGCCTAGAACCCACAAGGGTCGGTCGGGACGCAGGCCGGATTGCAGAGGAGGTGATAGCGCACCTCGCGGGCCTGCCGGGTGCGGTGTTGAAGGTCACGCTGGAAATCGAGGCCAAGGTGCCGGCCGGGACCCCCGACAACGTTGTGCGTACGGTGACGGAGAACAGCCGGACGTTGAAGTTCACCAGCAGTGGCTTTGAAAAGGAATAGCTTGCCGGCCAGGATCGGCGATTAACGCCTTCCATCGGGCCAAACTGCGCGAAAACCCGACGGCATCCAACTTTCCGGTCCAGGACCCATGTACGACCTACACAATCTCGGTTGGAGCAGTTTTCAGCAGCTATGTTTGATCATCGCGAGGGAAATACTTGGTCAAACAGTGGAATCGTTTCTAGATGCCGCGGATGGCGGACAGGAAGATTTAACTGGCGCCTTTGTGATCCAGTGCAAGTTCACCAGCAGGCGTGATTGGCGCTGACCCGTTTTGGCCATCCGCTGCCGCCTCATCTGTACGGGCGGCACATGCATCTGGACCCGGATTTCGACCACCTGAGCTACGGTGACCAGGGCGCACGCGCCCGGCAGCTTCGGGAGCAACTTCAGCCGGGTGACTGGCTGGTGTTCTATGCGTCGCTGGTCGACGTGGCCGATGGCGGCACGCTCATCTATGCCCTTATCGGGATGCTTACGGTGGACCGGCTGGTGCCAGCCCGTGATATTCCGGCGAGCGAGCGGGACTGCAACGCCCACTCCCGCCGCGACCTGACCGCCGACGCCGACGACCTGGTGGTGATCGGTCGGCCCGGCGACTCCGGCCGTCTGCGCCGCTGTTTGCCCGTGGGCGGGTGGCGCGATGGCGCCTACCGGGTGCGGCCGGAGCTGCTGGCCGACTGGGGCGGCCTGTCGGTCAACGATGGCTGGATCCAGCGCAGCGCCCGCCTGCCGCGCTTCCTGGCGCCGGAGCGTTTCTGCGCGTGGTGGCTCGGCCAGGCGCCCGAACTGGTGGCTGCCAACAACCCGCCGGGCGACGGTGGGCCATGAGCCGGCTGTACCTCTACAAGCTCACCAGCGACACCGGGGCAGCCCCCTGTGTGCACGACGGGTTGCTGTCGGTCGCGATCTGCAAGCCCCGCATCCGCGCCGGCGCCCGGGTGGGTGACTGGCTCTTCGGCTTCGCCGCCAACCGCCTGTACCCGGACAACCGGCTGATCTACGTGGCGCGGGTCACCGAGGTGCTGGCGGAGGGCGCGTATTACGAACAGGCCCGCTTCCGGGCGCGACCCGACTGCATCTACCAGCGGCACGGCAGTGCCTTCGTCCGCCGCGCCGATGCCCGCTATCACCTCCGGCCACGCGATGTCGAGCACGACCTCGGTCCGGCCCCGGACCATGCCCTGGCCCGGGTGCTGATCAGCAGTGACTTCCGCTACTTCGGCGCCCGGGGCGCGGCGGACTACAAGCGCAACTCCCCGCGGCTTGCGAAGACCATCGAGAACCTCAAGCAGGGACACCGGGTGAATCACGGCACCGAGCTGCGGGACGAGCTGCTCGCGCTTTGGGAGTGGAGCCTGGCGAAGGCTCCGGAAGAGCCGATTCCGGCTTTAGTCCGCAGAAACTGCTGATTTCGCTCTGGACAAGCCTGCCCCACCATCCCAATATGTATTGCAACTGCAATACAGAAAGCCCCGCCATGAAATCCACCACCATCCCTCCACTACGGGTTTCGCCGGAGCTGCGCCGGGAAGCGGAAGCGGTCCTTCAGGAGGGTGAGACCCTGTCGGCGTTCATGCTGGAGTCCCTGCAGGCCAGCATCGCCCAACGGCGGGACCAGCAGGCATTCGTCCAGCGCGGTCTGAACAGTGCCGAGAAAGCGCGGCGCACCGGGCGTTACCTAAGCGCTGACGATGTGCTGGATGGCCTTTCCGCCAGGCTGAAGAAAGCATCGGCCAGAGCGGCACGCTGACCCGCCCGTGTCCCGCTACCGGATTCGCTTCACGCTTGAGGCGCAGGCTGACCTGGAGCGGCTTTATGATTTTCTGCTGGAGAAGGATCCCGCCGCCGCACGACGGGCGCTTGCGGCGATCCGCAGCGGTCTCAGGCTGCTCCGGTTCTCGCCGTGGTCGTGCCGGAGAGTGTCAGTCGAGCTGCCGCGCCATCGGGAGCTGCTGGTGCCGTTCGGTTCAGCCGGCTACGTGCTCCTGGTGGAGATTGAGCCGCCGGACACGGTGACCGTGCTGGCTGCGCGACATCAGCGGGAGGACGATTACCGGTGAGCGCGGGTAACGCGCCGACCGTTGTATCCCGCCGAACCTCAGGGAAATGGGCCTTCCGATGTCAGGGCAGGGCGTTAGAATCCCCTCCAACCGGCGCGGGAGAGGTTGCGATGGCTGAGTTCGATCCGAGGCAGGCTCCGGCCTACACCATTGCCGAGGCGGGCCGGTACCTGAAGATCCCTGGTCCCACCGTCCGGTCCTGGGTCATGGGGCGCGATTACCCGAAGGGATCCGGCAAGGGCCGCTTTTCACCCGTGATTGCGATTCCGGATCATCGCAGCCGGCAGTTGTCCTTCCAGAACCTGATTGAGCTGGCCGCGCTCAGGGCGCTGCGGACGGAACACGAGTTCAAGCTGTCGGCAGTCCGCGAGGCACTCAACTATGCCCGGCAGGAGCTGCGCGTGTCGGACCTGCTCGCCAGCAAGCAGCTCTACGCCCGCCCCGGGGAGCTCTTCCTGCAGCACTATGGCCAGCTGATCAGCCTCAACCGGGCTGGGCAGCTCGGCATCAAGGCGATTCTCGACGGCCTCGTCAAGCGCATCGACTGGGAGCGCAACCTGCCGTGCCGCTTTTTCCCGCCGCTGCCCAACCGGGTCGAGGCGCGGACGGTGGTTATTGATCCCCGGGTGTCGTTCGGGCGCCCGGTCATTGCGCGTATCGGGGTGTCCACCGGCGTGATCGTGGACCGGATCAACGCCGGGGAGAGCCCCCGGGAGGTCGCCACGGACTACGGTGCGAGCGCGGACGAGATCATGGACGCGCTCGCCTATGACCGGGCCGCCTGAACCGGTTTACTTCCTCGACCGGGATCTCGGCCTCCGCTTCTCTATCGCCCTGAAGGCAGCCGGACTCCAGGTTGAGCGGGCCGATGACCACTTCAGGAACACGACGCCTGACGAGGAGTGGCTGCCAGAAGTGGGCCGCCGTGGCTGGGTAGCTCTCACGCGCGACGAACGTATCCGCTATTCCCCCCTGGCGCAGACGGCGCTGATGACCAGTGGGGCTCACCTTTTTGTCATTGTCGGCAAGCTCACGGCGGACGAGGCGGCGATTGTGTTCCTTCGGCACCGGCTCAAGGTGGAGCGACTGGTCGCCAGCCACAGCCAGGCATTCATCGCCAAAGTCCGGCGGGACAGAGTGATCCCTTGGCTCCGGCATGCCGAATGGGTGCGGCGCCGTTAGGGCCAACGCCGCGTCCTGCAACCTCTCGCCGCTCCCGCTATCATCCCCCGCTGACCCACCCCACGCGGACCTCCCATGGCAAAGCTCCTCGGCTGGCTGATCGCGCTGCTCTACACCGCCCAGTCCATCCTCGCGGTGCGCATGCCGCGCACGGAAAAGACCTCGCTGCTGCGGGAGGAGCTGCGCAGCTGGCATTACCTGCTGGGGCTGGTGCTGTTCGTGGTGGTGCTGTGGCGGCTGTGGGTGTGGTTCCGCGACCGGCCGGCGCCCCCGCACCCGCGGCTGCCGGGATCGGCGAACGCGTGGACGACCAGCCTCGCGTTCACCACTTACGCGCTGCTGGCGGTGATGCCGGTGCTGGGCATCAACCAGGCCTGGACGGAGGGCCTCACGGTGCGGCTGGGGCCGCTGGTGACGCTGCCGGCGATCGTGGCGGAGAGCCACACGGGCTGGATGTTCTTCGGCTATTTCCATTCGGCGCTGGGCTTTGGCGTGACGCTGCTGACGCTGGCGAGCCTGGTCACGGGGGGCTATCTGTGGCTGCGCCGGGGGGTGGGCCTGCTCGCGGCCTTTCCGCCGGGCTATGGCGCGCAGGTGTGGGCGACGGTGGCGGTCACGGTCTATGCCTTTTCGACCTTCCGGTCGCCCGGGCCCGGCGTGCCGGCGCTGGGGGTGCTCACCGGGCTGACGCTGGTGATCGGCGTCGCGGGCTGGTGGCTGGCGGGCCGGCGCTCGCCGGGGCTGCCGAGCCAGCTGCGGCCGCATCTGGCTGCCCGGGTCGTGGCGGCGGCGGGCGTGCTCGCGCTGGTGGGTTTCGGCGCCTACGGGCCCCACATGATGTTCCGCGTCACGCCCTGGCCGATGGGCGAGGTGGTGGCGGCGGCGGAGGGGGTCACCTCCCACCCCGGGCCAGTGACCACGGTGACCGTGATGCCGTCCAGCGCCTTCGAGCAGCAGGTGGCGGGCGAGACCTACAAGTGGTGTCGCTTCTGTCACACGGTGGAGCAGGGCGGCAAGCACCTGGTGGGGCCCAACCTCTACGCCATCTTCGGCCAGCGGGCCGGCACGGTGCCCAACTTCTACTACTCCCCGGCCATGGCCGAAGCGGGCCGCCAGGGCCTGGTCTGGACCGAGGAAACCCTGGACGCCTTTCTCGCCGGTCCGGACGCGTTCCTGCCCGGCACCTCCATGATCATCTCCAGCGGGCCGGTGAAGACGCCGGCCGAGCGGGCGGCGGTCATCAACCTGCTCAAGCGGGAGACCATGCCGGCGTCGGCGCAGGCGACGCCCTGAACCGGACAGCCGGTCCGCCGATCCGGCCCGCCGGCCTGCTAGGCTAGCCGCCCATGCCCCAGTCCCTCCGCGAGTCGCAGACCTGGACCACCGAGCGCATTGCGCGGCTGGTGGCGCTGGTGCTGCTGATCATCGCCTGCCTGCAGATCATCCTGCCCTTCGTGGGGGCGCTCACCTGGGCGGCCATCATTGCCATCACGGCCTGGCCGCTCTTTGTCTGGCTGTCGACGCGCCTCGGCAACCGGCCGGTGGTGGCCGCGAGCCTGTGCAGCCTGGCGCTGTTCGCGGTGCTGGTGATGCCCTTTGCGGTGCTCACGGCCACGCTGGGCCAGGCGGTGCCGCAGGTGTCGGAGATGCTGCGCAATCTCAGCGTCAGTATCGCGCCGGAAGCGCCCGAATGGGTCCAGGCGCTGCCGCTGGTGGGCGAGCTCATCGCCGAGACCTGGGCCAGTTCGGTGTCGGACATGTCCGGCGTGCTGGCCAAGGTGCTGCCCAGCACCGAGGCGGCGGGCGTCTGGGCGCTGGCGCAGGGTGCCAACTTTGCGCTCGCGATCCTCGAGTTCCTGTTTGCGATCCTGATTGCCGGCGTGCTGCTGGTCACCGCCGACCGCTCGGCCGACGTGGCCCAGCGCATCGTGTCCCGGCTGGATATCGGCGATGGGGCGCGGATCATCATGATCGTGGTGAATACCGTGCGCAGCGTGTCGCTGGGCGTGGTGGGTACCGCGGTGGTGCAGTCGGCGGTCGCCACGGTGGGCTATCTGATCGCCGGGCTGCCGGGGATTCCGCTGCTGGGCTTCCTGACCTTCATGCTGTGCCTCGTGCAGTTGCCGACCATGATCGTCTGGTTGCCGGCGGCCATCTGGCTGTACTTCCAGGGGGAGACCGGTGCCGCGATCTTCCTCGGCCTCTACGGGGGGCTGCTGGTGAACTGGGTGGACAACATCCTCAGGCCCTACCTGATCAGCCGCGGCGCCAAGCTGCCCTTCGCCCTGATCCTGATGGGCGTGATCGGCGGCCTGCTGGCCTGGGGGATCATCGGCCTCTTCATCGGGCCGACGCTGCTGGCGGTGGCCTATTCGCTGGTCCGCACCTGGATCGGCAAGGCCGACCCGGCCACGCCGGATCCCACCGCATCCTGAATTTTAGGTCCCTGATCGACGCCGTACGCTGGTGATACCGGCGGTTTCTCCCCGTGGAGAAGGGCCGCGCCCGCGCTGCCGGGGCAGCGGCCGGGCCCCGCGGTTCCCGATCCTTGCGAATATATAAGCGAAGCTTTATATTTCGCGCCATGACACTGGATGGCACCCTCCGGCAACTCACCGCCACGGCTGAAGCGAGCCGCCTCCGGCTGCTGGCCGCCCTGCTGTCCGGGGAAAGCACCGTGGGCGACCTGGTGGCGATGCTGGAGCAGAGCCAGCCGCGGGTGTCCCGGCACCTGCGGGTGCTGAGCGAGGCGGGCCTGCTGGAGTCCTTCCGCGAAGGGCGCTCGATCTACTACCGCTGGAGCGATGCGGCGCTCGGGCAGGGCGTCGCGGCCCTGGTGACGGCGCTGCGGGCCGGGAGCGACGCGACCCTGGCCGGCGACCGGGCCCGCCTGGGCGCGCTGCGCCTGCGACGTGAGCAGGAGGCCCTGCGCCGGACCCTCCGGGCCGGCAAGGCCCGCGGGCTGCGCGCCGTTGCCGCGACCGACCAGATTGCCGGGCTGCTGGCGGCGGTGCTGGGCACCGCCCGGGTGCGCGCGGCCCTCGAGGTCGGCGCCGGCGCGGGTGACCTGCTCCGCTGGCTGCTCCCCCGGGCCGGGCGCGTGGTGGGCACCGAGGCCGCCGGCCATCGCCGCCAGCTGGCGCGCTGCCGCCTGCAGGCCACGGGTGAGGCGCACTGGACGCTGCGGGATGCGGCGCCCGAGGCGCTGCCCTTTGCCACCGGCAGTTTCGACCTGGTGCTGCTGACTGACAGCCTCGGGCCGTCCGGGAGTCGCGCGGCGCGCCTGTCGGCAGCGGCCCGCGTGCTGGCGGCCGACGGCCGGCTGCTGGTCTTCGACCACGTGCTGCCGCGGGATCAGGTGCTGCCGCAGGATCGGCTGCCGTCGCAGTCGCCGGGCGGTGTGCGCGAGGCCGCGCGCCTCAGCGATGCCGCGCTGACCGCGGATCTGGCGGCACTCGGCCTGCAGGTCACGCGGCGCCAGTGGCTGACGGGGCCGGCGCCGGACCGCGCGCTGTTCCTCGCGACGCGCGCGGCGGCCGTGCCGCACGGGCAGCCTGCGCAAAGGACGGGAACCCATGACTGAGCGACTGCAGGAAGCGGGGGCAAAACCGCCTGTGGCGGTGTCCTTCGAGTTCTTTCCGCCGAAAACGCCGGAGATGGAGGCGACGCTCTGGCAGGCCGTGCAGAAGCTGGCGCCGCTGCAGCCCCGCTTCGTCTCGGTGACCTATGGCGCCGACGGCTCCACCCGGGACCGTACCCACCGCATCGTGTCGCGCATTGCCGGCGAGACCGGCCTCGTGAGCGCGCCCCACCTCACCTGCGTGGGCGCGACCCGCGCCGAGATCGATGCCATCGCGTGCCGTTATCGCGACGAGGGTATCCGCCACATCGTGGCCCTGCGCGGCGACCCGCCCCAGGGCGCAACGCACTACACGCCGCACCCCGGGGGCTACGCCTATGCGGCGGACCTGGTGGCCGGCCTGCGCGCCGTCGCGGACTTCGACATCTCGGTGGCCGCTTACCCGGAGGTGCACCCGGAGGCGCCGGATGCGGATTTCGACCTCGACAACCTGAAGCGCAAGCTGGACGCGGGCGCGAGCCGCGCCATCACCCAGTTCTTCTACGACACCGACAACTTCCTGCGCTTTCGCGACCGCTGCGTCGCGCGCGGCATCAGCGCGCCCATCGTGCCGGGCATCCTGCCCATCGCGAAGTTCCGCCAGATGCTGAACTTCGCCACCCGGGCGGGCGCCAGGGTGCCCGCGTGGCTGCACGAACGCTTTGCGGGGCTCGATGACGACCCGGACACGCAGCGCATGCTGGGCGCGAGCCTCGCCATCGAGCAGGTCGTGCAGCTCCGGCGCAACGGCATCGACGACTTTCATTTCTACACGCTGAACCGTGCGGAACTCACCTACGCCATCTGCTGTGCCCTGGGGCTGCGCCCCGCGGGCGGGAGCACGCCATGACCGCGCCTGCGACGCTGCCCACGACGCCCGGCTTTGCCGCCCTGCACAGGCTGCTGACCGAGCGCATCGTGATCCTCGACGGCGCGATGGGCACCATGGTGCAGGCCCACCGGCTCGGTGAAGCCGATTACCGGGGAACGCGCTTCGCGGACTCGCCCCGCGACCTGAAGGGCAACCACGATCTCCTGACGATCACCCGCCCGGACGTGATCGGCGGCATCCATCGCCAGTTCCTCGAGGCGGGCGCTGACGTCATCGAGACCAACACCTTCAACGCGAGCGCCCCGGCGCTGGCCGACTACGGCCTCGAGAGCTGCGTGCGGGAGATCAACCTGGCCGGCGCGCGCCTCGCACGGTCGGTGGCGGACGAGGTGGCGCAGGCCACCGGCCAGCCGCGCTTCGTCGCGGGCGTCATCGGCCCGACCAACCGCACCGCCTCGATCTCGCCGGACGTCAACGACCCGGGTCTGCGCAACATCAGTTACGACGAGCTGGTGGCCACCTACAGCGAGGCCGCGCGGGCCCTGCTCGACGGTGGCGCGGATTTCCTGCTGGTCGAGACCATCTTCGACACGCTGAACGCCCGGGCGGCGCTCTACGCCATCGCCGCCGTCGGCGAGGCGCTGGGCCTCAGGGTGCCGGTGATGATCTCCGGCACCATCACCGATGCGTCGGGGCGCACGCTGTCCGGGCAGACGCCGGAAGCCTTCTGGAACTCGGTGCGCCACATCGAGCCCTTCATGGTCGGCTTCAACTGCGCGCTGGGGGCGAAGGACCTGCGGCCCCACGTGCAGGAAATCGCCCGGGTGGCCGACACGCGGGTGAGCGTGCATCCCAACGCCGGCCTGCCGAATGCCTTCGGCGGCTACGACGACACGCCGGCCGCTATGGCGGGCGTGCTGGGCGAGTTCGCGTCGGCGGGCCTGCTGAACATGGTGGGCGGCTGCTGCGGCACCACGCCCGCGCACATCGCGGCCATCCGGGAGGCCGTCAGCCGCCACAGCCCCCGGGCCATTCCCGCGCCACCGGTGATGCTGCGGCTGTCGGGGCTCGAGGCCTGCAACATCGGGCCGGACTCGCTGTTCGTGAACATCGGCGAGCGCACCAACGTGGCGGGTTCCATCCAGTTCAAGAAGCTGATCCTGGCCGGTGACTACGGCGCTGCGCTGGCCGTGGCCCGGCAGCAGGTGGAGAACGGCGCCCAGCTCATCGACGTCAACATGGACGAGGCGATGCTGGACTCGGTGGCCGCGATGGACCGCTTCCTGAAGAACGTTGCCACCGAGCCGGACATCGCGCGCGTGCCGGTGATGATCGACTCGTCGCGCTGGAGCGTGATCGAGGCGGGCCTGAAGTGCGTGCAGGGCAAGCCGGTGGTGAACTCCATCAGCCTCAAGGAGGGCGAGGCGCCCTTCCTGCAGCAGGCCGCCGAGATCCGCCGCCACGGCGCGGCGGTGGTGGTGATGGCCTTCGACGAGCGGGGCCAGGCCGAGACCGCGGAGCGCAAGGTGGACATCTGCACGCGCTGCTACCGGCTGCTCACGGAGAAGGTGGGCTTTCCGCCCGAGGACATCATCTTCGATCCCAACATCTTCGCGGTGGCGACCGGCATCGAGGAGCACGACAACTACGGCGTGGCCTTCATCGAGGCCACGCGGCGCATCAAGGCGGAGCTGCCGCACGCGCTGGTCAGCGGCGGCGTGAGCAACGTGTCGTTCTCGTTCCGGGGCAACGACCGGGTCCGGGAGGCCATGCACTCGGTGTTCCTCTACCACGCGATCGCGGCGGGCCTGGACATGGGCATCGTCAACGCCGGCCAGCTCGGCATCTACGACGAGCTGGACCCTGCGCTGCGCGAGGGCTGCGAGGACGTGCTGCTGAACCGCAGGCCCGACGCCACGGAACGGCTGCTCGCGCTCGCCGAGCGCTACCGTACCGCGGGCAGCAGCGTCGCGAAGCAGGCGGACCAGGAGTGGCGTGAGCTGCCGCCCGGCAGGCGCCTGGCCCATGCCCTGGTGAAGGGCATCGACGAGTTCATCGTGGCCGATACCGAGGCCGCCCGGCTCGAGGCCCGCCGCCCGCTCGACGTGATCGAGGGGCCGCTGATGGACGGCATGAACGTGGTGGGCGACCTGTTCGGCGCCGGCAAGATGTTTCTGCCCCAGGTGGTGAAGTCCGCCCGCGTGATGAAGAAGGCGGTGGCCCACCTGGTGCCCTTCATCGAGGCCGAACAGCAGGGCGACGTGCGCAAGGCGGGCCGCATCGTGATGGCCACCGTCAGGGGCGACGTGCACGACATCGGCAAGAACATCGTCGGCGTGGTCCTCCAGTGCAACAACTTCGAGGTCATCGATCTCGGCGTGATGGTGCCCGGCGAGCGCATCCTGGACACGGCCCGGCGCGAGCAGGCCGACATGATCGGCCTCTCCGGGCTGATCACGCCGTCGCTCGAAGAAATGACGCAGGTGGCCCGGGAGATGCAGCGCCAGGGCTTCACCCTGCCGCTGCTGATCGGCGGCGCCACCACCTCGCCGGCACACACCTCGGTGAAGATCGATCCGGAGTACGCCGGGCCGGTGGTCTACGTGAAGGACGCCTCCCGCGCGGTGGGCGTGGCCCAGAAGCTCATGAATGCCGTCGAGCGCGGCGCCTGGGTGGCCCAGCTGAAGGAAGATGCCCGCGTGCGCCGGGAGCGCCACGGCCGCCGGGCCGAGGGCTCCGCGCAGCTGCCCATTGCGGAGGCCCGGGCCAACCGCGTGCCCGTCGCCTGGAGCACGCCGCCCGCGGCGCCCGCCTTCACCGGCGTGCGGGTGCTGGACGACATCCCGCTCGCGGCGCTGCTCGACTACATGGACTGGATGCCGCTCTTCAACGCCTACGAGTTTCGCGGCACATTTCCCGCGATTCTCGACGACGAGGTGATGGGCGAGGCCGCGCGCGACCTGTACGCCGATGCCCGGAACATGCTCGAGCGGATCGTCACGGAGAAGTGGCTGACGGCGCGCGCCGTTTTCGGCCTGTTCCCCGCCAACCGCCTGGGCGACGACGATATCGCCGTGTACGGCGACGAGCAGCGTGGCGCACCGGTTGCGGTGCTTCATCACCTGCGCCAGCAGCGGGAGAAGAACCGCTCCGCCGACGACCACATGCCCAACGCCTGCCTGGCGGATTTCGTGGCGCCCCACGAGTCGGGACTCCGGGACTACATCGGCGCCTTCGCCGTTACCGCCGGCATCGGCATCGACGGGCGCGTGGCGGCCTTCGAGAAGGCCCATGACGACTATTCCGCGATCCTGCTGAAGGCCCTGGCCGACCGCCTGGCCGAGGCCTGCGCCGAATACCTGCACGCCCGCGTCCGTAGGGAGTTCTGGGGCTATGCCGCCGACGAGCAGCTCGACAACGACGACCTGATCGCCGAGCGCTACCGGGGCATCCGGCCCGCGCCCGGCTACCCCGCCTGCCCGGATCACACGGAAAAGGCCACGCTCTGGCAGCTGCTGGACGTGGAAGGGCGCATCGGCATCCGGCTCACGGAGAGCTTCGTGATGATGCCCGCGTCATCGGTATCCGGTTTCTACTTCGCCCACCCGGAGGCCCGCTACTTTGCCGTCGGCCGCATCGGCCGCGACCAGGTGGAGGACTACGCGCGGCGCAAGAACCTGCCGGTGGTCACCGTGGAGCGCTGGCTCGCATCCAACCTCGCCTACGACCCGGAGTAGGCAGCAGGTGCCGGTACTTCGGTTTCGGAAAGTCCTGTTTACACCGCAAACGGCTTCGCTACTTTCCGAAACCGAAGTACCGGCACCGCTACTGCGGTCAGCAGCAGCCAGCCTGCGGCCGGCAGGGGCACGGGGGTTACGGGCGTGCCGGCCAGCCAGTCGTAGCCGCTCGCGGCGAGGATCTCGACGCCCTCTATGGGCTCCCCCTGGCTGTTGCTCACGGTGATGCCGAGCCACGTGGCGGTGTGGTGGAAATCGGCGCTGCCGCTGCCCGGCGAGCCGGGCGGTACGCCGGCATCGCTGACATCCACCCGGAAGTTCCAGAAGAGCTCGATCGGTATGCCCGGCTGAAACACCGGCAGGCCGCCTTCCGTGCCGTAAAAGGACGTCGAGAAATAGTGGCGTCCCGTGATATCGCCGCTGATGCCCTCGAAATAATCAATACTTCCCCAGGGCGGATAGAAGGTGAAGGGATCCGCTATGGCGGTCAGCGCGATGCCCGTCGCGTAGTTGAAGGGGTTGCCCGCATCCGAGCCCAGCAGGCCCTGGACGAGGAAAGCGGACATGAACCAGCTCGCGTTGCCCGTTCCGGCCTGGAGGCTGCCGTCCACGTCGATGGCAAAGCTGAGCGCCACCGCACCCGGGCTCAGCAGCACGAAGCTGTCCCGCAACTGGACGAAGCTCGTGGCGGCATAGGAAGGCTCGCCACCCTGAAAGCCGTCGGACAGGCTGTTGGCCCAGAACCCGGAGGCCAGCAGACGGATCTGTCCGCCGTCGATCGAGGCCTTGGCCTGCATGTTGTCGACCTGGGCCTCGATGCGCAGCTCTTCGGCCAGGGAGAGGTCGCTGCCATAGAGCGGATTGCCGGCCACGACCAGGCCGGGGTAGATACCTCCCGGATTGAGCGCGGTGATGCTGTCGGCGGAGCGCACGTGGATGTTGGTCTGGAGGCTGGCGGCGGTGACGGTGCCGGGGAGGGCGACCGCCACCGCGAGCAGCAGGATGGAGCCACGGGTTGACATAATTATTCTCCGTGTAACGCGTTCCTCGCCGACCGTAGCACACCCCGCGCCAGCAGCCCAAACAGCATCAACAGGACGATTGACGGGACATCGAGGGCGCTGCTGCCGCCACCACCGGCATTGTTCCCCCCGGCATCCGTCACGGTCAGCAGGGCGGCGGCGCTGTCGGTGCTCCCTGCGTCGTTGGTCGCGGTGAGCCGGTAGCGGCGGCCGTCATCGGCCGTCGTCGTCGCGGGGGTCGTGTAGCTGGTGCCGGTGGCCCCGGCAATGTCGGACCAGGTGACCCCGTTGTCGGTGCTCACCGCCCACTGCAGCGTGATTGCTGTGCCGTCGCTGACGACAGCGGCCGTGAAGGTGGCGGTCTGGCCGGCGGCGATGCTGATATCCGCCGGCCCGGTGTCGAACAGCGGTGCACTATCGATGCCGTTGATGGCGTAGCGGTAGTCGGTGCCAGACACGGACGTGACCGTGAAGTCGGTGACCGCATTGCCCGCCTGGTCCTTCAGGTCGAGGATCCCGGCCCAGCGGGCGGTGTTGCCAAAGTCGCCGACCAGCGTGGCGGTGGCCGAGAAGCCCGCCTCGCTGACCGAGGCGTCGGAATCGAGGTCCACCTCGATCAGGAAACGAAAATGGATGGGTGCGCCGTAGGTGAAGTTGACGATGCCACCCAGCGCCTGGCCAACGTGCTCGGCCGGAGGAAAAATCGGGAAGCCGCCGATCTGCACGAAGGCCGCTTCGCAATCCACGAATCCGGCACCGGTACTGACGAGCCCCCCCGGCCCGGGACTGCCGTCGGTCACATCGAAACGGTAGGCCGCCCCGCCATTGCCATAGGCCGAGCTCTGGATGCCGGTCAGTGACTGCGACCGGGACGCCGACAGGATGCCATCCACCTGCACGCCCAGGCGCACGGTACCCGGCTGGCCGTTCCGGCCGGGCGCCGAGATCGTGATGGTGTCGTTGAAGGCGGCCGCGCCCCGGGCCTGCGCGTCGGTGCCGGCCGGCGCTCCGGAGACACGTGCAAACGCCTGCACGTCCAGTGCCGTGTAGCCACGGCCGAGCCGGCCGACCACCGAGGCCGAGGAATTGAACACGGTCTCGGTCGCGACGGTGACATCGAACAGCGGTATCCGCGGCCCGTCGTCCCGGCGAAGGTCGTCGACATTCTGGCGGGGGCCGACGTCCGGCTCGTAGTCCGCGGCTACCCGGCCCCAGAGGCCACCGTCGGGATAGCCGAAGCCCTCCGGCGCGATGCCGCTGAAGTTGTCGCAGTCGGCCCGGGCACCGGCGGAGAGGGTCAGCAGGGCAGTGACGATGGTGAGCGGGACCGTGAAACTGCCGGAGGGCATCGGGGCGTAGCGGTTGGTGGTGGCCATATGGGGACCTCGTGATCCGTGCGGCGCTGGAATGTCGGTACTTTGATCATGCCGGTCCGGAAACCGGCTTGCTGATCGAGTCGAGGCTCAACAAGGGACCCTGTCTGCGCCAACGGCCCCGCAGGGACATAACGGCAACTCCCGTGCCGAGCAGCAGCCAGGTAGCCGGAAGCGGCACGGGACTGGCCGTTATCGGGCTGCGATAGTCCGTTCCGGATAGTGACGAGACCGTGAAGTTCCCGACGGGCTGCCCCAGGGCATCCTGCAGGTCACTGACGCCGGCCCAGGTGACCGTATTCCGGAAGTCGTTGAAGAAACCCGACACGGCGGGTTTGTCCAACGCCCTGACGTCCGCAAATGCAGAAAGGAATATCTCGAACTGGATCTCGAAGGGTGTGCCGAAGGTGAACGGGATGTATCCCCCCAGGAACTCCTGCAGGTCTGCGTCGGGAACGGGGTCGCCGGACCTGATGAGCCCGGAGGACCATGAGGACGTCAGGTCTGCCGACGGCACCCGGAAGGCGACGGAGGCGGCACCGGCTGCATAGGCATCCCCGCTGCCCTCCTGGTACAGCCCTGACGCCGAGAGCGTACCCTCGACATTGACTCCCAGCCTTGCAGTGCCCGTTCCCGTCAGGCCGGGCCCTCCAATGGTGATGATGTCGCTGACGCTGGCGATGATGTAATCCACCCGGGCAGCTGCCGTCTGAAAGCTTCCGCCCGGGCTGCCGAATTTCTCCGCGGTGGCCGAGGCCGCCACCCGGGCCCAGCCAAAATCCATCTGGACGAAGGCACTGGCCACTGCGCCGGGCGCACCGACCGTGAAATCGTAGGTGCCGTTGCCCGTGAGAATCTGATCGAACAGGCTCTCCTCGCGCAGGTTCTGCGGGGCTCGTACCGGGACAAAGTCGGCCGCAGAAATCTGGCCCGTGGCCCGCAGTTCGGCCCCGCTGAGCTGTGCGTAGGCGGGAGCGGCCAGGACGAGTCCGGTAACGAGGGCCAGAAGTGCCGGCCCTGATCGGACCGGGCGGTTGTTCGTGCTGTTCATCGGGACTGCCGCCGAATACGGACCCCGATCTTTTCAGCCGATGGGTCTGCCCGCCATACCGTGAACACGGTATGCCGGGCCTGCCGTTCCCTGTTACCGTCACGCGCCTGATCGCCAGCAGGATGCAGTGATGGCCGCCGAAGGGTCTGCAGCGGGCTCCAGGGTGCGCTTCCGCGTGATCCTGGTGGAGGACGATCCCGACACCCGCCACTACCTGGCCGAGGCCATCGGCAACCACGAGGCGCTGGAGCTCCGCGCGGCCTGCGCCGACCTGCAGAGTGCCCGGGCGGCGCTGGCCGCCGACCCGCCCGATGTGCTGCTCACCGATCTCGCCCTGCCGGATGGCGACGGCGTCGACCTGATCCGGGAGTACAAGCTGGCGGCTCCGCGCTGCGAGTGCATGGTGATCTCGGTGTTCGGCAGCGAGGCCCGCGTGGTTGCCGCCATCGAGGCGGGGGCTACGGGCTACCTGCTGAAGGACGAGCCGGTGGAGCGGATCGGGGAGGCCATATTGAGCCTGATGCAGGGCGGCTCGCCGATGAGCCCCGGCATTGCCCGCCACATCCTCAATCGCCTGAGCCCGGCGGGCGCGGCCGGCGCGCAGCCCGTGATCCTTACCGAGCGCGAGCTGGCCGTGCTGGGCAGCCTGGCCCGGGGCTACACTTACGGCGAGATCGCCACCCAGCTCGGGCTGTCGGCGCACACGGTGGGCACGCATATCAAGAACATCTACCGCAAGCTCGAAGTGTCGTCCCGGGCCGAGGCCGTGTTCGAGGCCTGCCAGCTGGGCATCATCCGGCTGCAGTGAGGGCGCCCGGACTGTCATTCCCGGTGACGTGGACGCTGCTCCACCTGGCCGTGCTGGCCGCTGCCACGAGCGTGTTCTGGGTGGCGTGGCAGGCGCCCGACGACAGCCTCGTACTGTCGCGGGCCGTGCTGGTCGACGCGGGCCGGGACATCGCGCTGCCCGACGACTGGCGCCAGCGCGACAGCAGTGCCCGGCTGCAGACCTACGATTTCAGTTTCGCGCTGCCGGCGGTCCCGGACATCCCCTGGGCCGTCCTGCTGCCCTCGGTGCGCATGCACGCCGTGGTGGGGATCAACGGCCATCTCCTCAGCGATCCCCGGACGCTGTCGCCGCCGGTGCCGCGATCCTGGCACCGGCCGCTGCTGCTGGCCGTGCCACCGGCGCTGCTGGTGCCGGGCGTCAACCACCTGCAGGTGCAGGTGGCGGCGGCCAACCCGGGTAACGGTTACCTGGCGGTTCCGCTGGTGGGTTCATACAGCGCGCTCGCGCCGGCCGCGGCCCGCCAGCACCTGATCCGGCAGACCCTGGTGCTGGTGATCATCGGCACGATGACGGCGGTGGCCGGACTCATGCTGCTGCTCTGGGTGATGCGGCAGCGGCTACGTGCTGCACTATTCGGCGTCTGTGGTGCTGCTGGCCTTCTCGGCGCTGCTGGTCGTGCGCCTCGCCCGCAGCCTCACGGCCGTGGAGCGCATGAACGAGGCGATGAACCGGCGCGTGGCCGAGGTTACCCGCGACCTGCAGGAGGGCCACCGGCGGGTGCGGGAGCTGGAGCGCGTCCAGTTCCTGAGCGCCGAGCGGGAGCGCATCGCGCGGGACATGCACGACGGCGTGGGCGGGCAGCTGATCGCGCTGCTCACCCGGGCGCGGGCGGGACGGCTGACGCTGGCCGAGTCGCAGGCGGCGCTGACCGGCGCCATCGAGGACCTGCGGCTGGTCATCGATTCGCTGGAGGTCACGGAGGGTGACCTCGCCACGGCGCTCGCCAAGTTCCGTCACCGGCTTGAACGTCGCCTGCGGGGCACCGGGATCGCACTGCGCTGGGAGCCGGGCGACGCGGTGGTGGTCAGGGGCTACGGCCCCGCCGAGGTGCTGCACCTGCTGCGCCTGCTGGACGAGGCGGCCAGCAACGTGATCGCCCATGCCCGGGCCAGCGAGATTGCGATCAGCTATCGCCAGGAGGGCGCCCGGCTCGAGATCGCGCTGGCCGACAACGGCCAGGGGGGCGCATCCAGTCATCCCGCCGGCAACGGCATCCGCAACATGCACCGGCGGGCCGAACTGCTGCGCGGCGAGTTGCGGATCCAGAGCGATGCGGCCGGAACCCGCCTGTCGCTGGTTATCGAGTAGAGACTAGGTGCCGGTACTTCGGTTTCGGAAAGTCCTGTGTGAACAGGACTTTCCGAAACCGAAGTACCGGCACCGTTACCCGCACGCCGGGCAGGCGGGGGCTTTGCGGATCGCGATGGTGCGCGTGCTGCCGGACAGGCCGTCGTAGATCCACAGGTGGTTGCGCAGTCCCGAGTCGAGGCCGAGCAGCAGCTTGAGGGTCTCGGTGGCGACCAGCGTGCCGATGGTGCCGGCGACCGGGGCGAGGATGCCCTGGCCCGCGCAGTTGGCGAAGTTCTCGTCCTCGTCGGCGTACAGGCAGCGGTAGCAGGGGCCGTCGCCACGCTGGTCCGTGAACACGGCGACCTGCCCCTCGAAGCGGATGGCGGCCCCGGTCACCAGCGGCTTGCCGGCGGCGGCGCAGGCGGCGTTGATCGCCAGGCGGGTGGGGAAGTTGTCGGTGCAGTCCACCAGCACGTCGCAGCCGCGGGCGGCATCCAGCAGTTCGTCGGCATCCAGCCGGCGGTTGAAGACGCTGACGCGCGGCGCCGGGTTGGCGGCGCGCAGCCGCTCGGCGGTGGCGTGGGTCTTGTCCTGGCCCACGTCGCCGGCCGTGAAGAGAATCTGGCGGGGGAGGTTGGTGATGTCCACCTGGTCGAAGTCGTTGATCAGCAGGTGCCCGACGCCGGCGTTCGCGAGGTAGAGGCTGGCCACCGAGCCCAGGCCCCCGAGGCCGAGGATCAGCACCCGGGCCTGCCCGAGGCGCTGTTGTCCGTCGGCGCCGAACTGGGGGAGCGCAAGGTGCCGGCTGTAGCGCGCCGGGTCCACGGGACTCACCCGCCGGCTCCCCGCCGACCCTCGCTGACCCGGGGCCGGCCGGCCAGGTCGGGCGTGGTCGTGATCTCGGTGAAACCGGCCTGCCGGAGAAGGGCACGGATGTCCGGCCCCTGGGTGTGCCCGTGTTCCAGCAGCAGCCAGCCGCCCGGCTGCAGGTGGGCAGGCGCGCCCCGGATCAGGGTGCGAAAGGCATCGAGGCCGTCCCTGCCGCCGGCGAGCGCCAGGCGGGGCTCGAAAGCGAGCTCCGGCCCGGTGGCCGCCCACTCCGGTGCGGCGATATAGGGCGGGTTCGCGACCAGCAGATCAAAGCGCCGGCCGGTGAGCGCCGCATACCAGTCGCCCTGCCGGAACCGGACAGTCGTCGCGCCGAGGCAGCGGGCGTTGCGCCGGGCCACGGCCAGGGCGCGCGGGCTCAGGTCGGTGGCGAGCACCCGGCAGGACGGGCGCTCCCTTGCGATGGCGAGCGCCACCACGCCCGTGCCGGTGCCCAGGTCGGCCACCGGCAGCGGACGATCCGCCGGCAGGCGGGCCAGCGCCCGCTCGACCAGCAGCTCGGTCTCGGGTCGCGGCACCAGGGTGGCGCCGGTGACCTGCACCACGAAGTCCCAGAAGCCCCGCTCACCGGTCAGCTGGGCCACCGGGCGACCGGCCTGGCGCTCGGCCAGCAGGCCGTTGAAGCGTGCCGCGGCCGCCTCCGGCACCGCGTCGAACAGGCGCCGGTACAGCGTCTCGCGCTGCGCGCCCAGGGCGTGGGCCAGCAGCAGCTCGGCGTCCAGCCGGGGGGTGGTGCCCCGGTTCGCCAGCGTCCGGGTCGCGGCGCGGAGCAGCTGGTCCACGGTGGCGCTGCCCGGCTGTGCGGATGGCAGGACGGCGGCAAGTTCGGTGGCCATGCCCGCTATGGTAGCCTGCCGCCCCCGCAGGCGAGTGAGACCCGAGGAGCGGCTTCATGGGCGAAAAGGGCACCGGCTTCGAGACCCGCTGCATCCACGCGGGCCACACCACCGACCCGGTCAGCGGCGCGGTGATGCCGCCCATCGTGACCAGCACCACGTTCGGGTGGGAGGCGCTCGGCCAGCCCCGGGAGCACATCTATACCCGCTCCTCCAATCCCACCCGCGACGCGCTCGAGCGCTGCGTGGCGGAGCTGGAATCGGGCGTGCGGGGGCTTGCGTACGCCTCCGGTCAGGCGGCCACCGCCGGCATCCTCGACCTGCTGGACGCCGGCAGCCACGTGATCGCGCCGCTCGACTTCTACGGCGGCACGCGCCGGCTGTTCGACCAGGTGCGCAGGCGCACCGGTGCGCTTCAGTTCAGCTGGGTGGACATGACCGACCCGGCGCGCGTGGCCGCCGCGATCCGGCCGGCCACGAAGCTGATCTGGATTGAGACGCCCACCAACCCGCTGCTCAAGGTCACGGACATTGCCGCCGTCGTGGCCATTGCCCGGCAGCACAAGGTGCTGACCTGCGTGGACAACACGTTTGCAACACCGTGCTTCCAGCGGCCGCTCGAGCTCGGCGCCGACATCGTCATGCATTCGGCCACCAAGTATCTCGGCGGTCATTCCGACGTGCTGGGCGGCGTGATCGTGGTGGCGGATCCGGATCTCGGCCGGCAGCTGCACGGCCTGCGCAGCGCCTCCGGTGGCGTGCTCGGGCCCTTCGACGCCTACCTGGTGCTGCGCGGGATCAAGACGCTGGCCCTGCGGATGGAACGGCACGCGGCCAATGCGCTGGCCGTGGCCCGGTACCTGGAGCAGCACGCCCGGGTCGAGCGCGTCTATTACCCGGGCCTGCCCGACCACCCGCAGCACGCGCTCGCGAGCCGGCAGATGAGCGGCTTCGGCGGGGTCGTGTGCTTCGAGATCAGGGGTGACGGGCGCGCCGTGGGCAGCTTTCTCAACCGCCTGCGGATCTTCACGGTGGCCGAGAGCCTGGGCGCGGTCGAGAGCCTCGCCGGCCAGCCGGCCACGATGAGCCACTCCAGCGTGCCGGCGGACGAGCGGCGCGCGATGGGCATAGCCGACAACCTGGTGCGGCTGTCCGTGGGCATAGAGGCGGAGCAGGACCTGCTCGCGGATGTCGGGCAGGCCCTGTCCGCCTGAGGACATCGGACCGCGCCTGCGCTCAGTCCCGCGCCGACAGCCAGCGGTGAGTCACGCCGGCCAGCACCGCGCCCGCTATCGGCGCCACCCAGAACAGCCACAGCTGCTGCAGGGCCCAGCCACCGACGAAGAGGGCCTGGCTGGTGCTGCGCGCCGGGTTCACGGAGGTGTTGGTGACCGGAATGCTGATCAGGTGGATCAGCGTCAGGCCAAGCCCGATCGCCAGCGGGGCGAAACCGGCCGGTGCGCGCCCGTCCGTGGCGCCGAGGATGATCATCAGGAAGAAGAAGGTCAGCGCCACTTCGCAGGCGAGCGCCGCCATCAGGCCGTAGCCGCCCGGCGAGTGCTCGCCGAAGCCATTGGCGGCGAAGCCGCTGGCGACCAGGTCGAAGTCCGCCTGCCCGGTGGCGATGACGGCAATGATCGCCGCGCCCAGCGTGGCGCCCAGCACCTGGGCGGCGATGTACGGCAGGACGTCGGTGGCCGGCACCCTGCCGGCCGACCACAGGCCAAGGGTCACGGCAGGGTTCAGATGGCAACCCGAGATATGGCCGATGGCATAGGCCATGGTCACGACCGTCAGGCCGAAGGCCAGCGCCACGCCGGCAAAGCCGATGCCGAGGTCGGGCACGCCGGCGGCGAGTACCGCGCTGCCGCAGCCGCCGAGTACGAGCCAGGCCGTGCCGAGAAATTCCGCGCTCAGTTTCCGGATCATGTTCCCGCTCCCCGTGTGGTGGTTGACGTCACTGGATCGCGCTGTCGTCCGCCTGCTGCTTTCGCCGCCGCTCCGCCGGAATGAACCCGTCGGCCACGGCAGCGGCCAGCGCGGACGGCGGTAGAAGACCCTGGGCCAGCACGAAGTCGTTGAAGCGCTGCCGGTCGAAGCCGGCGCCCAGGGCGATCTCGGTGCCGGCGCGCAGTTCCTGCAGGCGCTGGTAGCCGTAGAAATAGCTGGGGGCCTGCGCCGGCGCGCGCCAGGTGTAGCGCTGCAGTTCCTGCTCGGCCATCGCGTCGCTCAGCACCACCTCGTCCGTCAGGATGCGGCGCGCTTCGTCCAGGCTGATCTCGCCCTGCTGCAGGCCGGGGTCGAGGAAGGCACGGGCCGCCCGCAGCAGGCGATACTGCAGCGCGATGAGCTGGCCGTCCAGGGGCAGGTAGGGAACCATCTCGGCCTCCGCGTACAGCGCCCAGCCTTCCGCGTTGACGCTGTTCATCGCGAACAGCGCCCGGGCGATGGAAGTGCCGGTCTCCACCATGCGCGCGAACTGCAGCTCGTGGCCCGGTCGTGCCTCGTGGGCGGTGAGCGTCCAGGTGGCCGCATCGAAGCTGAAGTCGGTGAGCGGCATGCCCGTCGGCTCACCCGGTCGCGCGGGCAGGGCCAGCGGCAGCACGAACTCGCCCTGTTCCCCCCGGTTGTTGATCAGCGGCGGCGGCTGCATCTGCGGCACCGGCACCCGGGCGCTCTCCGCCGGCGAGGCCAGCCGGATGATGGCGTCCCGCCCGGGCAGGGTGACGATGCGCTGCTCGCGGATCAGCTCCTCGATGGCGGCCAGCCGTTCCCGGTAGAGGGCCAGGCTCTGCTCACCGCCGATCTGGCGCGCCCGCAGGCCGCGGATCACCTCCCGGTAGTCCGTCGCGCGCAGCGACTGCTGCCTTGCCACCCGCGGGGCCAGCGCCTCGAGCTGGTAGCGGATCTCGACGAAGGCGGTGCGCGCCCGGGCCACGAGTTCGGCGGGCGGGAGATCCACCCCCACCTGCTCGAGGCGCAGGGCATAGAGCCCGGCCGGCAGCCGGTAGTCGTCGCGGCTCCGGGGCAGCACTTCGGCCCGGACGAAGTCGGACCAGGCAGCCACCTGCAACCTGAGTTCCCGGAGCGCCTTATTGCCGTCCTTCACCTGCCAGGTCTTCAGCAGCCCGGCGACGCCGTCCAGATAGAGGTCAGCATCACGCAGGCTCTGCTCCACTTCGGCCCGGTAGGGAAACACCAGCCCGGGGAAGGCCAGCTGTTCCCGCACCCGCGTTTCGGCAAGCACGGTGAGCGGCGTGTAGCCCTCCTCCAGTCCCGCGTAGCGGCGCAGGCGGACGGCGGCGGCCGGCCTTCGTTCCGGCGCAACCTTCGGGCTGAGCAGGGCCTCGACCCCCGAGTAGATCATCTCCGGCACCGGGTATACGGGCAGCAGGATGCGCCGCTCGGTCTCCTCGGCGCGGGCCTCGAGGTCGGCCGCGGCGATGAGTATCGCGAGATCCTGCCGCACCCGCGGGTCTTTTTCCCGCGCCTGCCGGGCCTCGAGTTCCCTTGCGGTCGCGCTGAAGGCGGCCTGACGGCGTTCGCTGCGGGCGAGCCCGAGGTCGACGACCCGGTTGTCCAGCCCCTCGACGCCAAAGCGGCCGGCCTGCTCCGGATCGAAGCGCGCGTAGGTTGCGGCCAGGATTCCCGCGTGGGCATTGCTCCTGCTCACCCAGTCGTCGGCCATGGACGGAACCGCGGACGCGGTCGCGTTCGCGATCGGGTTGACGCCTGCCGCCACGGCCCCGGCCATGGCCAGCAAGACGCACGGGAGCAGCCGGCCGCGTCGCCGGGCGCGGGGCGTGACGGTCACGGCTGTCGAGCTTTGCACCATGATCAGGCGTCCAGTGTCAGCCAGTCCGGTGCGCTGAGGCCGCGTGCGGCGAGGAACTCGCGGTTGAAGAGCCGTTGGCGGTAGCGCAGTCCCGAGTCGCAGAGGATGGTGACGATCACATGCCCGGGCCCGAGATCCCGGGCAAGCCGCACCGCGCCCGCCACGTTGACGCCGCTCGAGCCGCCGAGCAGCAGCCCTTCCTCGCGGATCAGCGCGTACACCAGGGGCAGCGACTCACTGTCGGGAATGCGGTACGGCAGGTCGACGGCCGTGCCCGCGAAGTTGTCCGTGATGCGGCTGGTGCCGATGCCCTCGCTGATCGAACTGCCCTCGGCCTTCAGCTCGCCCGTGGTGAAGTAACTGTAGAGCGCGGAACCCGTGGGGTCCGCCAGTCCGATCCTGACGCCCGGCTTGCGGGCGCGCAGCCCCCGGGCGGTGCCCGCCAGTGTACCGCCGGTGCCCACCGCGCAGATGAAGGCGTCCACCCGTCCGCCGGTCTCCGCCCAGATCTCGGCGGCCGTGGTCTGCTGGTGGAAGTCGCGGTTGGCGGTGTTGTCGAACTGGTTGGCCCAGAAGGCGCCCGCCGGCCCGGTGGTCGCCAGCTCCTCCGCCAGCCGGCGCGACTGGTGGACGAAGTGGTCCGGGTTGCTGAACGGCACGGCAGGCACCAGGCGCACCTCCGCCCCGTAGGCCCTGAGCGTATCGACCTTGTCGCGGCTCTGGTTGTCCGGCATGACGATGACCGTGCGGTAGCCCAGGCAGTTGCCGACCACCGCGAGGCCAATGCCGGTGTTGCCGGCCGTGCCTTCGACGATGATGCCGCCGGGCCGGAGCAGGCCCCGGCGCTCGGCATCACGCACGATGCCGAGCGCGGCCCGGTCCTTGACCGACCCGCCCGGGTTCATGAACTCGGCTTTGCCCAGGATCTCGCAGCCCGTGGCGTCGGAGAGGTGATTGAGACGGATCAGCGGCGTGTTGCCGATACGGTCAACGAGGCCCGGGAATGCGGTACTCATCAGGGGTTACTCTCCAGCGCGGCGAGCTGCTCGGCCTGGTACTCGTTGATCAGCGGCCCGATCACCGCATCCAGGTTGCCCTCGAGTATATCGGCGAGCTTGTACAGGGTGAGATTGATGCGGTGGTCGGTGACCCGGCTCTGCGCGTAGTTGTAGGTGCGGATCCGCTCGGAGCGGTCGCCGGTGCCGACCTGGCTCTTGCGCCGCGCCGCCTGCTCGCTGGCCTGCTTCCGCCGGGCCTGGTCCAGCAGCTTGGCCTTGAGCAGCGCGAGCGCCCGCGCGCGGTTCTTGTGCTGGGAGCGCTCGTCCTGGCATTCGACCACGATGCCGGTGGGCAGGTGCGTGATGCGCACCGCCGAGTCGGTCTTGTTGACGTGCTGGCCGCCGGCGCCGGACGCCCGGTAGGTGTCGGTGCGCAGCTCCGCCGGGTTGATGTCGATGCCGTCGATCTCCTCGGGCTCCGGCAGCACGGCCACCGTGCAGGTCGAGGTGTGGATGCGCCCCTGGGCCTCCGTTTCCGGCACGCGCTGTACGCGGTGAGCGCCTGACTCGAATTTCAGGCGTGAGTACGCTCCCCGGCCGATGATCCGGCCGATGATCTCCTTGAAGCCCCCGTGCTCGCCCGCACTGCTATGCACTACTTCCATCTGCCAGCCGCGGTTCTCCGCGTAGCGGGTGTACATGCGAAACAGGTCGCCGGCAAAGATTGCGGCCTCGTCCCCGCCGGCCGCGCCGCGGATCTCCAGGTAGATGTTGCTGTCGTCGCAGGGATCCTGCGGAATCAGCTGCAGCCGCACCCGGGTCTCGAGGCTCGCCAGCTCATCGCGGATGCGCTCGGTTTCTTCCTGGCCCATGCGGCGGATGGCGGCGTCGCTGTCGTTCAGCATCTCGGTGGCGGTGGCCTGGTCCGCCTCGGTCTTCCGCCAGGCGCGGAACAGGCCGACCACCGGTTCCAGCTGCGCATACTCGCGCGACAGGTCGCGGAAGCGGGCCTGGTTGGCAATCACGGCGGGATCGGTGAGCAGGGCGCCCAGCTCTTCCGAGCGTGCCGTCAGGCGCTCGAGCTTTTCAACGATGGAGGTTTGCATTCCCGGTATTATCCCTGATGTGAATCGCTGCGCTCATGTCCTTGTCTGCCTGCTCGTGCTGGCCGCGGTCCCTGCCGGGGCGACCGATCCTGCCGCTGATGCCGCACCGGCCGAAGATCACCTGTCGAACGCCGAGCAGGCCCTCGAACGCCGGGATCTGCCGGCGGCCGCACGGGCATTCACCGCGGCGGCGCTCGCCACCGACGACGGGGCGGTTGTCGAGCGCGCCGCCCAGTTCACCTACGGCGTGGGTTTCGATGCCCTGGCGGAACAGGTGCTCGGGCGCTGGGTGGCGCTGGCGCCCGACAACCCCCTGCCGCGCGAACTGCTGGGCCGGCTCAAGCTGCGCCGCCACGACGTGGATGCGGCCGTCGTCGACCTCGCCGTGGCTCTCGGTTCCAACGAACCCCGCCGCGACGAGGTGTATCTGGCGCTGGCCGCGGACCTGGCCGGCGAGGACAACGCCCGGCTCGTGACCCGCGCCCTGGCCCGCCTCACGGCCCAGGATCCGCTGGCGCCCGGCCTGCAGCTGGCGCTTGGCAATGCCGCCCTGCGCTCCGGGGACTTCGACCTGGCGCTTGCAGCCGCCCGGTCGGCTCTCGAGGATGACCCGGAGTGGCCGGAGCCGCGCCTGCTTCGTGCCCGGGCACTCGCCGGACTCGGTGAGCGGCAGGAGGCCCTCGATGAGCTCGCCGCCCTGGAGGCCGCGACAGGCAATCCGCTGGTCACGCTGGAAACGGCCCGCCTGCTGGCCGATGCGGGCGATACGGCCGGGGCGCGCGCAGTCCTCGCCGCACTCGGGGAAAAGTACGGCCCCCGGCCGGAGATTCTCCGCGCCCTGGCGCTGCTCGACCTCGGTGCGGGGGATCTGGATGCGGCCGACCGGCACTTCGACAGTCTCGACGACACCGGCCCCGAACGTTTCGAGGCCTTTTACTACCGGGGCCAGATTGCCCTGCGGCGGGGCGATGCCGACACGGCCCGCCATCTGCTCGGGCGCATCAGCTCGGGTCCCTATCTGCTCCCGGCCCAGCTTGCGATTGCCGAAAGCCATGCCCGGCAGGACGATACCGCCGGGGCCATCGCGCACCTGCGGGCTTTTGCCCGCGATTACCCCGCCCAGGCCTGGGCCGTGCTCGAATACCGCGCGCAGCTCGAGCAGCGGCTGGGTCTGACGGACGAGGCGCTCGCGACCTACGCGGAGGCGCTCGACTACAAACCCGCGTCGCTGTCCGTGCTGCTGTCCCGGGGCACCCTGCTCGACCAGACGGGCCAGGTCGAGGCCGCCCTGGCCGACCTCAGGCAGGCAGTCACCATTGCGCCGGACGATCCCATTGCGCTCAACGCCTACGGCTACACCCTGGCCAACCGGACGAACCGCTACCGCGAGGCCTGGCGTCACGTCCGCCTGGCCTACGAAATGGAGCCCGGCAACGCGGCGATCCAGGACAGCATGGGCTGGGCGCTGTTCAGGCTGCGGCGCTACGGTGAGGCCCGCAGCCACCTCGAGGAAGCCTTCGCACGCATGCCGGATCCGGAAGTGGCCAGTCACCTGGCCGAAGTCTCCTGGGCGCTGGGCGATCGGGACCGCGCCCGGGAGCTGCTCCGCGAGGCTGCCGCCGCCCATCCGGACAGCCAGCCGGTGCAGGACACCATCCGCCGGCTGCGACCGTGAGACGGGACTGCCAGCCTGCGCGGCCGTCCGCGTGGCTGGCGGGGATCGTGCTGGCGCTGCTGCTGGGCGGGTGTGCGAGCCGGCCCGCACTGCCGCCGGCGCCGGCCGATGCGGAACTGCGCCGCCAGGCGCTGCTTGCGCTGCCCGGCTGGGCGGCCCGCGGCCGGATCGCCGTCAGATCGGCAGAGACGGGCGGCCAGGCGAGCTTTGCCTGGAGCCAGCAGGCCGACGCCACGCGGCTGCGGGTCAGCGGGCCCTTCGGCGCCGGCGCCTGGGAGATCGACTGGAATCCCGTGCAGCTCACGGTGCGCTCTGCCCGCGGTGAGACCCGCGCCGACTACGAAGGCCCGGATGCCGTCGAGCGTTTCCTCGCGGAGGAGCTCGGCTGGTCCTGGCCGGTGGCGAACGTGCGTTACTGGCTGCTCGGCCTGGCCGGAACCGCATCGCCCGCCGGGGAAACCCGGGACGCTGACGGCCGGCTCGCGTTCCTGGCGCAGGACGGATGGCGCGTGAGCTACGAGGAGTACCGGATGGCCGGTGGCTGGTGGATGCCCCGCAGGCTCAGCATGGAGAACGGGCAGGAGCGTATCCGCGTGGTCATTGACGGCTGGGATCTGTGAAGCTGCCGCCGGCCGGCATGACGGCGTAAGATTGCGCCCGCGGCACGTAGCCGCGCGCGCAGGGCATGCCTTGGGGCGTAGCCAAGTGGTAAGGCAGCGGGTTTTGATCCCGCCATTCGTAGGTTCGAGTCCTACCGCCCCAGCCAACCTGCCCCGCATGACGACCTGAGCGCTGAACACTTCAACAAGGCCGGTGAGCTGACGATGGATGTCCCCAATCTTGCAATCCTGTCCGGCAATGCCAACCCGGATCTTGCCCAGCGCATCGCCCGGCACCTGAAGCAACCGCTGGGCCGTGTCCAGGTCGGGCGCTTCAGCGACGGCGAGGTGCTGGTCGAGGTCTACGAGAATGTCCGGGGCCGGGAGGTCTTCATCGTCCAGTCCACCTGCCCGCCGGTAAATGACAACCTGATGGAGCTGCTGGTGATGGCCGATGCCTGCCGCCGGGCGTCGGCCGCCAGCATCACGGCCGTGATCCCGTATTTCGGCTACGCGCGCCAGGACCGGCGCCCGCGCGCCGCCCGGGTGCCGATCACGGCCAGCATGGTTGCCCGCATGATTTCCGAGTCCGGCATCAGTCACGTGCTCACCGTCGACCTGCACGCGGACCAGATCCAGGGTTTTTTCTCGATTCCGGTGGACAACGTCTATTCATCGCCGGTGCTGCTCGGCGACCTGTGGCGACGCAAGTACCCCGACATGGTCATCGTCTCGCCGGACGTGGGCGGCGTGGTGCGGGCGCGGGCCATCGCCAAGCGGATGGACGATGCGGACCTCGCCATCATCGACAAGCGGCGCCCGCGGGCGAACGTCGCCGAGGTCATGAACATCATCGGTGAGGTCGAGGGCAAGCAGTGCGTCCTGATCGACGACATGGTGGACACGGCAGGCACGCTCTGCACGGCCGCCAGCGCCCTCAAGGAGCACGGCGCGGACAAGGTCCTGGCCTACGTCACGCACCCGGTGCTGTCCGGGCCCGCCGTGGACCGGATTGCCTCCTCGCAGATCGACGAAATGGTGGTTACCGACACGATTCCGCTGTCGCCGGCCGCCCTGGCCACGGGCAAGATCCGCCAGCTGAGCGTGGCGGAGCTTCTGGGCGAGACCATGCGCCGCATCAGCAGCGCCGAGTCCGTGAGCTCGCTCTACCTGGACTGAGCCCCTGTGCTATAGTCCGCGGCCCGTCGCGGAGCGGGCCCCTGGTCGCAGGGGGTCCGGCATGCCGCGGTCGCGGGCCCATCCTTGAAGACCAGATCCCCCAGGAGTAACTGCACATGGCACAACAATTCAGTCTCGCCGCGGAAACCCGGCGTGATGCAGGGAAAGGTGCGAGCCGCCGCCTGCGTCGCGAAGGGAAGATTCCCGGCATTATGTATGGCGGAGGCGAGGCCCCCGCCGGCATCGCCTTCAACGGCAACGAGCTGCTGCGGAACATGGCCGAGGAGGCCTTCCTGTCCAGCATCATCACCGTGACGGTGGATGGCCGGCCGCAGCAGGCCGTCGTCCGTGACTACCAGCCGCATCCGGCAAAGCGCACCGTCCTGCACCTCGACCTGCAGCGCATCGTCGCCACCGAGAAGCTGCGCCTGTCGGTGCCGCTGCACTTCCTGAACGAGCAGACCGCGCCCGGCGTGAAGACCTACGGCGGCACGGTCTCCCACCTGCTGACGGAACTCGAGATCAGCTGCCTGCCCAAGGACCTTCCCGGGTACATCGAGGTCGATATCGGCGCGCTGAACCTGAACGACATGCTGCACATCCGCGACCTGACCCTGCCCCCCGGCGTCGAGGTGCCGGGCTTCGAGGCCAACACCGACAGCGACCTGCCGGTGGTTCACGTGCACCTGCTGCGCGTCGCGGAGGAGCCCGCGGCCGAGGCGACTGCCGAGCCTGCTGCCGCTGCGCCGGCCGCGGCTGCCGACAAGGGCGCGAAGGCCGAGAAGAGCGACAAGAAGTAATTCCGGGGCGCCAGGCGTTCCGGGTCAGAAGGCCGCGCATTGCGCGGCCTTTTTTCTGGCTGTAATGCTATCGTCGCGGCCGTGGCGAGCCCCAGTGACAGCCTGATCATCGTCGGCCTCGGCAATCCGGGCCCGAAGCACGCCGCTGACCGGCACAACGTCGGCTTCTGGTTTGCCGACCAGCTCGCGGCGCACATCGGCGGACGTTTTTCAGCCGCGCAGAAGCTCCACGGGGAGGAATGCCAGGGCAGCCTGCGGGGCTGCGCGGTGCGCATCATCAAGCCGGGCACCTTCATGAACCGCAGCGGACAGTGCGTGCGCCGGGTCATTGACTACTACCACGTGCCGCTCGAGCGGCTGCTCGTCGTCCACGACGAGCTCGACCTGCCGCCGGGCGTGGCGCGGCTCAAGCAGGGTGGCGGGCACGGCGGCCACAACGGCCTGCGGGACATCATTGCCAGCATCGGTCCCGACTTTCTCCGGCTGCGCGTCGGCATTGGCCATCCGGGCCACCGCGACCAGGTGACCGATTACGTGCTGCATGGACCGGGCAAGGAGGAACACGGCCGTATCCTGGACGCGCTGTCCGCCGCGCTGGAGGCGGTGGAGGTGCTGGCCGGGACGGGCCTCCCGCAGGCCATGCAGCGGCTGCATTCCGTGACCCCGCGGGCCGACGCCACCGGGGAGTTCGGGCCGGCGGGCTGAGGTTCAGTCGTGCAGGGCGAGGGTGCTGGTCACCAGGTGCCAGAAGCCGTTGCCTTCGCGGCAGAGTTCAAAGATGCCGTCGTCGCTGCCGGTGGTGGCGTCTACGCTGACGCGGATCCGCCGACAGCTCAGGTCACCGGCTGCCGTGGTGCTGATGACGCGCACGCTGCCCGAGTGCTCGGAGGTGGGCTCCACCCAGCCAACCGACTCGCCGTCGCCCAGTTCGTAGAGCGCGAGCTGGATGTTCTGGCGCAGCAGGGCCCAGTCGGCCGGCACGAGGTCGGCGGCACTCAGCTGGTCGAGGAACCAGTAGCGGGGGCTGCCGTCAGCGGGCTGGCTGCCGAGCTTGCCGCCGGTCAGAAGCAGCGCCACCAGGGCCAGCGCCGCAGGCCCGCCACCAGCGCGATGTCGCGGCATCGTCATCCTGTCCACCCCTGACGGCGCTCACGGAGCAGGCGCGCTCCGTCGCCGAGGGCCCGCAGCTTGGCAAGCGCGGTGTCCCAGGCGATGGGCGCCATGCCGCAGTTCGTGCAGGGCAGGATGCGCGCCAGTTCGACGTGCTCCGCGGCGGCCCTCAGCGTGGCGGCGACTTCTTCAGGCGACTCCACGTGCGTACCGGTCACCTCGATGGCACCCACCATCAGCTGCTTGTCCGGCAGGAGCCTGAGCAGCGAGAGCGGCACGCGCGAGCCCGCACACTCCAGCGAGATCTGCTGCACACGGCTGGCGTTGAGGGCCGGGAAGATTTCCTCGTACTGTCGCCACTCGTTGCCGAGCGAGGCCTTCCAGTCCAGGTTGGCCTGGATGCCGTAGCCGTAGCAGATATGCACGGCGGTCGTGCAGCGCAGCCCCGCCATGGCCCGGTGCAGGGCCTCGATGCCCCAGTCCTTCACGTCGTCCATGAAGACGTTGAAGGCCGGCTCGTCGAACTGGATGACATCAACGCCGGCGGCCTCCAGGTCGCGCGCCTCGGCATTCAGGATGTCCGCGAAGGCCATGGCGAGCGCGGGGCGGCTGCCGTAGTAGCCGTCGGCAATCGTGTCGCAGATCGTCATGGGTCCGGGCAGCGTGAACTTGAACCTGCCCCGGGCCTGGCTGCGGCTGAAGCGCACTTCGTCCAGATGGACGGGTGCAGGCCGGCCGAGCGGTGCGACGACCGTGGGGACATCGAGCTCGTAGCGATTGTTGCGGATGCCCATGCGGGTCATTTTCTGCCAGTCGATGCCCGTCAGGCCCTCGAGGAAGCCGTGCACGAAATGGCTGCGGAAGACCTCGCCGTTGGTGACCACCTGGATCCCGGCGTCTTCCTGATGGCGGATCCAGTCGGCTGCCGCGCGGCGCTTGCCCGCCTCCAGCTCCGCGCCGTGGAGCTTCCACGCGCCCTTGAGCGTTTCCGGTTCTGCCAGCCAGTCCGGACGGGGCAGGCTGCCGGCAATGGAGGTCTCGAGCATGGCGTGCGGGTTTCCGGGCCGGATCAGGAGCCGATCCTAGCAAAGCCGGGCCTGTCCGGTTTGCAGGCTGGGTTCAGCTTCGGGCAGTTATCTTCGGGCCGAGGCTGGCTGTCCGACCGGCCCGAGGTGAACGCCGATGAACAGAATCTGGCACATCGCTGTCACGCTGCTCTTCGCCTTCAGCGATGCCGCAGTTGCCGCCGAATGGCCCCGGGAGATTCGCTCCGGCGGCCAGACCGTCATCGTCTACGAGCCCCAGGCCGACAGCCTGGAGGGCCAGGACCTGCGCGCGCGCATGGCGGTTGCCCTCCGCCGGGCCGGGGCCACCGAGCCCGAGTTCGGTGCCCTCTGGGTGGTGGCGACGCTGCAGGCCGACCGGGACGATACGCCCGCCCGTATCCGCCAACTGCGTGTGGAGCGCACGCGCTTTCCCGACGCCTCGGATCAGGATATCCGCGAGCTGACCGCGCTCATCGAAGGGGCAGCGCCCGGCTGGGACCTCGGCATCTCGCCCGCCGACCTGCGCGCCGGGCTGAACGCTGACGGAGGCGTTACGGACCCCGGTTTTCGCAATGACCCGCCCGCGATCATCGTGCGCAAGGGGCCGGCCATCCTGGTGACGCTGGACGGCGCCCCGGAGCTGCGGCCCATTGCCGGGACCCGCTACCAGCGCGTGGTCAATACGGCCTTCCCCATCGTCTATGACCCGTCGGCCCGGAACTACTGGCTGTACGGCTCGGACCTGTGGTTCACCACCCGGCAACTGGTGGGCGGCGCCTGGTCAGCCCGGGACACGGCTCCGGCCGGCATTGCGGCCCTGTTTGCCGGCACGGAGCAGCAGTCGCCGCTCGACGCACCGGACGGCGTGCCCGCCGACCAGCTCCGGCGCGCGGAAATCATCGTCGTGACCGAACCGACCGAGCTGATCGCGGTGGACGGTGAGCCGCAGTTCAGCCCGCTGGTGGGCGACGACATGCTCTACGTGACCAACACGGACAGCGACCTGTTCCTCGAGGTGCCCACGGGGCAGTACTACGTGGTGCTGTCGGGCCGCTGGTACCGGTCACGGTCCCTCGCCGGTCCGTGGGCCTGGGTGGATCCGGCGACGGTGCCCCCGGCCTTTGCCGCCGTGCCGGCGCAATCCGACAAGGCCGATGTGCGGGCCTACGTGCCCGGCACGGAGCAGGCCGACGACGCGCTGCTGGACGCCATGATTCCCCAGACCTCAACGGTTCGCCGTGGCGCAGCGCCCCTCGAGGTGACCTATGACGGCACGCCGGTGTTCGACCAGATTCCCGGCACGGCCCTGTCCTGGGCGCGCAACTCCCCGGCCCAGGTGCTGCGCTACCAGGATCTTTACTACGTCGTGGACCAGGGCATCTGGTATGTGTCGCCGTCGGCCTACGGGCCCTGGGAGGTTGCCACCTCACGGCCCGGTGACCTGGAGCGCATTCCGGCCAGCAGCCCGGTTTACAACGTGCGCTACGTTCATATCTATGACTACACGCCGGAGGTGGTCTACGTCGGCTACCTGCCGGGCTATCTCTGGGCATTTCCGTACCGGGGCACGGTGGTTTATGGCACCGGTTATCGCTATCGCCCCTGGGTGGGGCCCGTCGCGTACTACCCCAGCCCCTGGACCTGGGGCTTCAGCGCCCGCTACGACCCGTGGTCCGGGTGGGGCTTTGGCATGAGCTGGACTGCCGGCTGGTCGAGTCTCTCCTACGCCTGGGGTCCGGGCTGGGGCTACTGGGCGCCGAGTTACCCGCCGCCCTATCGCGGTGGCTACCGGGCCGGTTACCGGCACGGCTACTGGGACGGGGCCCACACGGGCGGCTGGTTCGGGCCGGGCGGCTACCGGCCACCCCGCCACGACCCCTACCGCCATGATCGCGACCGGGGCCGGCGCGTGGGTATCCGCCCGCCGGACCGTCGGCACATCGACCGGGCACCGCGCTACGGGGACTGGCGTCCCACGCGCCCCCTGCCGGGCAACAATCTCTATCGGCAGCCGGGCAATCCGGCGCCGGTGGCGGGCCGCTCCGGCTCGCGATGGACCGATGCGGCGCGTCCGGACGAACGGCGCGGGGACGCAAGGTGGTCAGCGCCGGGGCGCGGCGACGCACGCCGCCCGGAGACGGGACGTCCGTCCAACGACGTCTTCGTCGATCGCCAGGGCAATCCCTGGCGCCGGACCCCGGACGGCTGGCAGTCCCGCGAGCAGCAGCGCTGGCGGGCTGCACCGCCGGTCAACGAGGGGAGTGCAGGCCTCAACCGACGGGGCAATTCCCCGGTGAGCCGGTCGGACTCCCGGGCGGATGGCGCATCCGCCCCGGCGACAGGCCGCACGCGCGAGTCGGGCCGTCCGCCGCTGACGGGTCGTCCTCCGGAGGCCGACCGTAACGTGGAGGTGAGGCGCCAGCCGGGATCGGAGCGTGGCAACACCGCCCGGCGGCCGCCGGTGGCGGGTGACCGCGGGGAAACCCGCCGCGAGGCGCCGGTCGCCCAACGCGCGCCCGACCGCCCGGCCTGGCAGTCCGGCCAGGCACAGCGCTACCGGGAGCAGGCCACCGGTCGCAGGGACGGGCGCGCGCCGCCGGAAGCGGGCCGCGCGCCCGCGGACAATCGTCCCCTGGTGGCGGCGGAGAATCGCCGGGCCGTGCCGCCGCCCGCTGTCTATCGTGCGCCGCGCGAGGCGGAGGCGCCGCGGTGGTCGGTTCCGCCGCAGTCGCAACCGCGGCCGCAACCCCGGGTCGAGGCGCCAGTCCGCATCGAGGAGCCGCAACGCCGTGCCGAGCCGCCAGCCCAGCGCGACGGGCGCGGTACCCAGCCCGTGCCGGAGCGCGCTGGTCGATTCGGCGAGGGCGCCCGCAGTGGCCCCGATCCGCGTCCGCCGCGGGAGAATCGCTCATGGGGCCGGGAGAACGAGCGCCGGGATCGCCGCTGACGCTACGCATTTGGGGCAGCGGCCCTTAAGATGGCGCCCCTTTCCAGTCCGGGTCCGGTGGCATGGCGATCCAATGCGGCATCGTGGGCTTGCCCAATGTGGGCAAGTCCACCCTTTTCAACGCGCTGACGGCAGCCGGCATCGCCGCCGAGAACTATCCCTTCTGCACCATTGATCCCAACGTGGGCGTCGTGGCGGTGCCGGATCCGCGCCTTTCGCAGCTGGCCGCGATCGCCCGGCCGCAGAAGATCCTGCCGGCGACGGTCGAGTTCGTGGATATTGCGGGGCTGGTCGCCGGTGCCTCGAAGGGCGAGGGACTCGGCAACAAGTTCCTGGCCAATATCCGCGAGACCCACGCCATCGCGCACGTCGTGCGCTGCTTCGAGAACGACGATGTCGTCCACGTGGCCGGACGCATCGATCCGCTGCACGACATCGAGGTGATCAATACGGAACTGCTGCTGGCGGATCTCGCTTCGGCAGAGAAGGCCCTGGACCGCGCCGCGAAGCAGGCCAAGGCCGGCAGGAAGGAAGACACCGCCCGGCGGGATTTTCTCCAGAGCCTCCGGGATCACCTCGACGCGGGCCGGCCGGCCCGTACTTTCCCGGTGCCGGAGGAGCACCGTGCGGCGGTCAGCGAGCTGTTCATGCTCACGGCCAAGCCCGTGATGTACGTGGCCAACGTGGATGAGCAGGGCCTTGGGGGTAACCGCTTTGTGGATGCGGTGAAGGAGTTCGCCGCCCGCGATGGCGCTGAAGTGGTGGTGGTCTGCGCCGCCATCGAGGCCGAGATCGCCCAGCTGGACGAGGCCGACAAGCAGGCCTTTCTGGAAGACCTCGGGCTTGGGGAGCCCGGCCTCAACCGGGTGATCCGCGCCGGCTACCGCCTGCTCGGGCTCCAGACCTATTTCACCGTCGGTCCCAAGGAGGTACGCGCCTGGACCGTGCACACGGGCGCCACGGCCCCCCAGGCGGCCGGCGTGATCCACACCGATTTCGAAAAGGGTTTCATACGCGCGGAGGTCATTGCCTTCGATGACTACCTGGCCGGCAAGGGCGAGCAGGGCGCCAGGGAGGCGGGCCGGCTGCGCCTCGAGGGCAAGGAGTACGTGATGCAGGAAGGCGACGTCGTGCACTTCCGCTTCAACGTCTAGCTGCGGCCTGTCGCCCCGGGGCGGGTAGAGCGCCGGCAAGTCTGCCACTATGCGCCGATGGCCGTGAGCGGAGCCTGCGGGGCGGCGGTGGTCGTTTTCGGCGCCGGGAGCGACACCGGTTACCGGCTCGCCCAGCTGGCGCGTCGGGCGGCGATCCCTGTCCTTGCGGTACTCCGGCAGGAAGCGGGCCGGGGCATGCTCGAGCGGCTGGGCGCCGAAGTCGCGCTCGCCGATCCCGCGCAGCGGGGGGAGGTGGACCGGGTCTTCCGGCGGCCCGGTGCCTCGGCCCTGCGGGTGGTCTGTTTCATCGGCGGTTCGCCGCAGCAGAACAGCCAGGGCAATATCAACGTCATCGATGCCGCCGCCGCTGCCGGAGTGCGGCGTTTCGTGCTGACCACGTCGATCGGCTGTGGCGACAGCGCCGCCGTACTCGATCCCTTCGTCAAGGCCTTTGCCGGCAAATCCATCCGGGCCAAGAACTGGGCGGAAAAGCACCTGCGGGCTACCGGGCTCGACTGGAGCATCGTGCGTTCGGGCGGCATGACCAACCGGCCGGGGCGGGGCGGGGCCATCGCCGTGGAGAGCCCCCATGTCGTCGGTTATATCAACCGGACCGATCTCGGCGACGTGGTCTGGCAGGTGCTGAACAGCCCCCGGGCCGCTGGCCGCGTGTATTCGGCCGTGGACCGCGCCCGGGCCATCAACATGAACGGCGATCCGCTGGAACCGGCCGATCTGGGCGACCTGCCGCAGCCCGCGGATTGACACTGCCGCGGCACCCCCGGAGAATTCCGCCCCCGCGTGGTGATGTAGCTCAGTTGGTTAGAGCGCGGCACTCATAATGCTGAGGTCGGTAGTTCAACTCTACCCATCACCACCATCCATTCTTCCCACAGCTATCCCTTGCTCGCCACGTGTTGCCGCGCCGCCGGCAAGTGCTACGCTCGTCTTCCTGATCAACAACAGATGGGGTCGGCCATGTCGAACAGCGTGCGCATCAGCAGTTGGGGCCCGGCGGCGGGGATCCGCTTCGTGCTGGTCGTGGCGCTCACGGCCCTGGCGGGCTGCGCGGGTCCGGCCAAGGTGGTGGTGACCCAGGCGCCCGTGGAACAGGGCCGCTGCGCCAGCTTCGGCTGGCTGGCGGAGGGGGGGCAGCCGGCCTCCTTCATGGACCAGTGGATTCAGGCAGAGAGCTTCGGGGTGCTCCGGAGCAAGGGCTATGCAACGGAAGCGGCCAGCCCGGACTGCCTGGTCACCTATAGCGTGTCGAGCCGCGTGCGGGCCGGCTCGTCAGGCCCCAGCGTGGGCATCGGCGCGGGCGGCGGCGGGGGGCATGTCGGCGGCGGCGTCGGCATCAGCCTGCCGCTCGGCGGCGGCAGCCGGGAAACGGTGAACCTGACGCTCGCGATCATCGACGCCCGGCAGAAGGCGCAGATCTGGGGCGGGTCGCTGGACAAGGCGCTGTCCTCGGTCAACGCGCCGGTCGAGGAGGTGCGGGCGGCGGTGCAGAAGATCCTGGCCGAGTACCCCGCCCGTGCCGTGAACTGACGGCCGGTTCCTGACCCGCCGTGGGGGATCTGGCCGCACGCACGCACCGGATCACGGTGCTCGTGATGCAGCTGATCCTTGCGGCGGAGCTCGTCTTTCTCGTGCGCGACCGGCAGTGGGCCAACGTCCTGCTCGTCCTCGCAATCCTGACGATTACCCTGACGCCGGCGCTGCTGCGCGGCCGAACGACGCTGCGCGTGCCGCCCGAGTTCCAGCTGCTGGCCGTGGTCTTCGTCTTTGCCGCCCTGTTCCTCGGCGAGGTGCGCAGCTTCTACGAGCGCTTCTGGTGGTGGGACATTGCCCTGCACACGAGTTCGGGGCTGCTGCTCGGCATCGTCGGCTTCCTGCTGGTCTATGTGCTGAACGAGAGCCGAAACATCGACCTTCACCTGCGGCCGCGATTCGTGGCGCTGTTCGCCTTCCTGTTTGCGGTGGCGGTGGGGGCGCTGTGGGAGATCTTCGAGTTCATCGTCGACCAAACGCTCGGCACGACCATGCAGAAGCCGATGCTGGGCGACCCCTCCGGGCTCACCGATACCATGTGGGACCTGATCGTGGATACCGTGGGTGCCTTCGTCATCAGCCTCTTCGGCGGCTGGTACATGGCCCGTGAAGAAGACTCCTTCATCGAGGTCTGGATCCGGAAGTTCATCCACCGTAACCCGGGGCTGTTCCGGCACTGAAGGCGGAACGGGATCGCCCTGCCTTTCCATAGGTAAATCTCCCCCTTGACGCACGGCAGCCCGCCCACCATGTTGTCCGGGCATTTCCATATTCCATGAGGTAATCGACATGATTCGTCGTCAGTCCCGGGCGGCCCTACTGGTCACCGCAGTGCTGTTTTCCGGTCCGCTGCTGGCGGCCGATGACCCGGTGGCCGTGGTGCAGGCCTTCAACAAGGGCATCAGCGAGCGCAATCTCGACGCGGCGATGGCCCTGGTGGCGGATGGCGCCGTGCAGTTCACGCTGCGTCCGGCCCATGCCGGCGTCAACGACACCACCAAGGTCAGCGGGGACCTGGTCACGCACTGGCGCACGATCGGCCCGGTGGTCTACACCGTAACGTCGGTCTACAGCCGCACGCCGCAGATCCTGTCGTCCCGGGTGGATGGGGAGCTGGCCACGGTCTGGGTGCAGATGAGCACGGTGACCGAGGAGCGCAGCGGCAAGAAGCGCCAGGATTCCTTCAGCGAGCTGTATGTGCTCGGCCTCGTGAACAAGGCCTGGCGGATCGCCGCCGTGGCGGACAACCGCGGCACCGACGCGATGAACACCGATGCGCCGGCTCCGGCCGCCAAGCCCTAGGCGCTGACGCTCAACCAGGCAGGAGCCGCCCGTGCGCATTGATGTCCTTCTGGAACCGGACCAGACCCCGGCGCAGATCGCGGAACTGGCCGTACTGTGCGAACAGCAGGGCATCCAGCGGATGTGGCTGCAGAACTACGTGGCCTGCCGTGATGCCTTCATGACGCTCGTGCCCGCGGCAATGGCCACCCGCACCGTGGGCCTCGGCGTCTGCGTCATCAGCCCGTGGGAGATGCACCCGGTCAAGATGGCCAATGCGCTGCTCACGCTGCAGGAGTACAGCAACGGTCGCGCCGGGCTCGTGATCGGCGGCGGCGGCGAGTGGCTGGCCCGCCTCGGCATCGTGCCGGAGCGGCGGGTGCGGGCCGTGCGCGAGGCCGTGGAGCTCGTGAAGGGCGGCACCAGCAAGCGGGTGCCCACCTACCAGGGCGAGATCTACAAGGCCTATGGCTACCGGCCGGCCTTTGGCGCGGCCGACGCGCCCCTGGTCTACGTGGGCGCCAACCGCTCGCAGATGCTGCGCGCCACGGTGCCGGCAGCCGACGGCGTGATGTACAGCGACATGCCCCGTCAGCGCATACACGATGTGGTGCAGGAAACCCGCGCGGCGCGCGGCGCCGCCGGGCCGCTACGAATCAGCAACATCTGGGCCTGGCACGTCAAGGAAGACCGCGAGGTGGCGCTGCGCGAGGCACGGCGCGAGCTTCTGCTGCGCGGCCTGCTCGAGCCCTGGTACCTGGAGTCTTTTCTGTCGCCGGACGACTGCCGGATCATGGAGGCCCACAAGCCGGCCTTCTTCAAGGCCTACCGGGACCGCAGCGGCGTCATCCCAGGCGTACCGGAGGCCGTCGTGGCTGCCCTGATCGCCAACCTCACCTTTACCGGCACCCCGGCCGAGATCGAGGCGCGCCTGCCGGAGCTGGCCGCCTTCAGGGCGGCGGGCGTGGACGAGCTGTGCCTGCGCCTGCACGACGACCCGGCCGAGGCCATCCGTTACATCGGCCAGCGGCTGGTGCCCGCCCTCGGCGGCGCCTGATCCCCGACACCGGGTCCGTCAGGTCCCGGGGAGCCTGCGCGGCGGCCCCCGTGCGCGGTGCCGCTCGCCTTTGCCGTCCGGAGCCCGGAGAATGGTGCTTCCCCGGTCAGTGGAGGGAATCACCGTGAGCCGCAACGCAGATCTGCAGCAGCGCCGTGAGCGGGCCATGGCCCGCGGCATGCCGAGCCAGCTTCCCGTCTACGTGGAGCGAGCCGCCAACGCCGAACTCTGGGACGTGGACGGGCGCCGCTATATCGACTTCGGCACGGGCATTGCCGTGCTCAACACCGGCCATCTGCATCCCCGGGTACAGGCCGCCGTGCAGGCGCAGCTCGAGCGCTTCAGCCACACCTGCTTCATGGTCACGCCCTACGAATCGGCCGTCGCGCTCGCCGAGCAGCTGAACGCGCTGGCGCCGGGCCCCACGCCCAAGAAGACGCTGTTCGTCACCACCGGTGCCGAGGCCGTGGAGAACGCGGTCAAGATTGCGCGCATCCACACCGGACGGACCGGCGTGATCGCCTTTGGCGGCGCCTTTCACGGCCGCACGCTGCTGGCGATGGGCCTGACCGGCAAGGTCGCGCCCTACAAGGCGGGCTTCGGGCCTTTTCCGGCGGAGATCCATCACGCGCCGTTCCCCATCGCCTATCACGGCATCAGCGTGGCCGACGCGCTCACGGGCCTCGAGCGCCTGTTCGCGGAGGACATCGAGCCGTCGCGCGTTGCCGCCCTGATCGTCGAGCCGGTGCAGGGCGAGGGCGGCTTCTACGTGGCGCCGCCGGAGTTCCTCCGGGCGCTGCGCCGCCTCTGCGACGAGCACGGCATCGTGCTGATCGTCGACGAGATCCAGACCGGCTTCGGGCGCACCGGGCGGATGTTCGCGCTGGAGCACTCGGGCGTTGAGGCCGACCTGGTGACCGTCGCCAAGAGCCTCGCGGGCGGCTTCCCGCTGGCCGGCGTGATCGGCAAGGCCCCCATCATGGACGCGCCGGCACCCGGCGGACTCGGCGGCACCTACGCGGCATCGCCCGTCGGCTGCGCGGCCGGCCTCGCGGTGCTCGAGGTGTTGCAGGCCGAGCGGCTGCCGGAGCGGGCGGTGGCGATTGGCGCGCTGATCACCGACCGGCTGCGGTCACTCGCCGGGTCTTATCCCTGCATCGGCGAGGTGCGGGGCCTGGGTGCCATGGTCGCCATGGAACTGGTGCGCGACCGCAGGGCCGACCAGCCCGACGCCCGGCTGACCGCGGACCTGATCCAGACCGCGGCGCGCCGGGGACTGGTGCTGCTCTCCTGCGGCCGGCGGAAGAACGTGGTGCGCTTCCTGGTGGCGCTCACCGCCAGCGACGCCCTCATCCGGGAGGGGCTCGACATCCTGGAGGCGAGCCTGGCGGAACTCGTGCCGGCCCGCGCCGCATGACGACAACCCTCGGGCGATGGCTGCCCGCCCTGCTGGCGGCTTCGTTACTGGCCTGGCTGCCGGCCCTGCCGGCGGCCGAGGGCATGTGGACGCTGGACAAGCTGCCGGTGGACGCCATCCAGTCGGCCTACGGCTTTGCGCCCGACCGCGCCTGGACGGACCGGGCGATGCGGGCCTCGCTGCGCCTCGCGGGCGGCTGCTCCGCTTCCTTCGTGTCGCCCAATGGCCTCGTGCTGACCAACCACCACTGCATCCGGGACTGCGTCGCGGAGCTGTCCACCGCGGACCGGGACCTGGTGGCAGAGGGCTTCGTCGCCCGCAAGCCGGCCGGGGAACTGCGCTGCCCGACGGCGGAACTCAACCGCCTGACCGCGATCACCGATGTGACCGACCGGGTGACGGCGGCAACCAAAGGCCTCACGGGTGAGGCCTACCAGAAGGCGCTGACCGCCGAGCGCGCGCGACTGACCGCCGACTGCACCGGCAAAGCGGGTGCCCGGGTGCGCTGCGACCTGGTGACCCTCTACGGCGGCGGCCGCTACCACCTGTACCGCTACGACCGCTTCCAGGACGTGCGCCTGGTCTTCGTGCCGGAGGAATCCGTCGCGGCCTTCGGCGGCGATCCCGACAATTTCAGTTTTCCCCGCTACACGCTGGACGTGGGCCTGCTCCGCGCCTGGCAGGACGGCAAGCCGGTGAAGGTGAAGGACTACTTCCCGCTGAACCCGGCGGGACCGGTGGGCAGCGAGGTGCTGTTCACGCTCGGCCACCCCGGTTCCACCGACCGCCAGCTGACTCTCGCCCAGGTGATGAGCCGGCGGGACAACGACATCTACCCCGCGCTGCTGCAGGGCGCCGAACTGCGGGGGCTGCTGGCGGCTTTTGGCCGCGAGGATCCGGAGCGCCTGCGGATTTCCCAGGGGCTGCTGTTCGAGGTGGAGAACGGCCTCAAGGCCCGCCGCGGACTCATGGCGGCGCTGCTGGATCCGGCCCTGCGGGAGGGCAAGCAGGCACAGGACGCAGCGCTGCAGGCTTTCGTCAATGCGGACCCGGCGCTGAAGGCGACGACGGCGGGTGCCTGGGATGCGCTGGCCGATGCCCAGCGCGCCTACCGCGACATCGCCCCGGCCTGGAAGCTGCTGGAGCGGGGGCGGGGCTTCTTGTCCACCCACTTCAGCAACGCGCGGCTGCTGGTGCGGGGCGCGGCGGAACGCGCGCTGCCGGACGGGGAACGGCTGCCGGAGTTTGCCAGTGCGGCCCTGCCGGCGATTGAACAGCAGCTCCTTGCCGACGTGCCCATCTATCCGGAGCTGGAGGCACTCACGCTGGCCTGGTCGCTGACGCAGCTGCGCGAGATTCTCGGTGTCGACGATCCCCGTGTGCAGCGCGTGCTGGGCATGGAGTCGCCCCGGGACATGGCGCGACGGCTGGTCAGCGGCACCGCGCTCGGTGACGCGGCCATGCGCAAGGCGCTGTGGGAGGGCGGGAGTGCGGCGATCAATGCCTCGCCGGATCCTTTCATCCGCCTCGCGCTCGCCGTCGACGCGGATGCCCGGGCACTCCGCCAGCGCTTCGAGGCCGAGGTGGAATCGGTGGAGGAGCAGCAGGGCGGGCTGCTGGCCCGGGCCCGCTTCGCCCGCGATGGCACCCGCGTGTATCCCGATGCCACCTTCAGCCTGCGCCTGTCTTACGGGGAGGCCAGGGGCTGGGAAGAGCGCGGTGTGCAGGTGCCGCCCTACACCGACTTCGGCGGACTCTTCCGGCGGGCCACCGGCGCGCCGCCCTTCGGCCTGCCGCCGTCGTGGCTCAGTCGCCAGCCGACGCTGGACATGGGCCAGCGCCTGAACGTCGTCAGCACCAACGACATCACCGGCGGCAATTCCGGCAGCCCGGTGATCAATCGCGCCGGCGAAGTCGTCGGCCTGATCTTCGACGGCAACCTCCCCTCCCTTGGCGGCGACTACCTCTACGACGAAGCCGTCAACCGCGCCGTGTCGGTGCACAGCGGCGCGATCGTGACGGCGTTGCGGGAGGTTTATGCGGCGGAGGGGTTGGCGGGGGAGTTGGTGGGTGGGCGGTGAAAACGATACAGATTTCGGACGCGATCAATGGCGTTGCCGTTTGTTCTTCTGAGGTGCGCAACATGAGCGAATCACAAATTCACGCTGACAACATCGCCTACATCGACAGTAACGAAGTAAGAGACGCATACCGATACATAGTCGGCTATGCTGCATGCCTCGAGGCATTCCACTGTTTTCCGCGGCCGTTCAAAGATGGCGGAAAGCGTTCGTTTCGCTTTTCGTTCGCGGAATCAGACCCATATTCGTTCATCACGAATAAAGGAAGCCTGCTCTTCTACTTTCGAAAGCCGTCGCAAGGTCACCGGGTTCGTAGTGTCAAACTTCTGAAGCAGTACTTTTCGGACGTAAATGAAAATGAACTGGGCGAACTGACCGTTCGTTTGTCAGACTTTGGGAAGGCACGCCTACTAATGAATCTGATATTCGGTGATCAGGTGTCCGAATAGGCCGCTTCACCTGACGCTGCGCAACCGCATGCAGTGCGGAAGACCCAGCGGCACTGGTTGCGTGCCCAGGTGGCACACGACACAGAAGTTGCGGAACGAGAGCGGGGACCTGTGCTACGCAAGATCAGGCCGTGGACCGCAAACGATACCCAGAAAGGTCGCCCAGCAGACCCCAACGCCCGTCGGCGCTGATTCAGCCCTGCCCGGGCTTCTTCCGCCGGATCCGCGGCCAGATCAGCCGCAGCCAGATCCAGAGCAGGGCGCCGGTCAGCAGCAGCCAGGGCAGGCCGACGGCAAAGGCGGTGATCACCGCGGCGACGGCGCTCGACAGGTTATAGAAGAAGCGGCTCAGCGCTTCGGTGAGCGGGGCCAGCGCCCCGCCCGACACCGGATTGGTCCTGGTCTGGTAATCCACCGACAGCTGGCTCATGTCCACGCGCTGGCGCAGCGCCTTCAGTGTGGAGGTCAGGGAATCGATCTCGCCGTTGATGCGCGCGAGTTCGCGTTCTGTTTCGAGCAGCTCCCCGAGTTTTCCCGGCCGGTCGGCCAGCAGCTGCTCGATGCGTTTCTGCAGGACGATCTTCGCCTTCAGGCGGGCATCGGTATCGATGATGGTGACCGTGAGGTCTTCCGCCGTCGTCTGCCGGTTGGTGATCTCGCCCCCGGCGGACCTGGCCTCGCCTTCGGCGCCAGCGAGGAAGGGTTCGATCCATGACGGCAGGGCGCGAATCTGCAGCGCTGCGAAAACCTGGTCCTCGGAATAGGCCGTCATCGACGAATTGACGACCATGCACACGGCCGGCCCGGCCGCCTGACAGCGACTGACATGCGACTGCAGCGCCGGCTCGATGGCGGCCACCGGCAGGCGCATGCCCAGCGCATGGCTGTAGGCGATGTACTGCACGATGCCATCGCCGGCGGGTGCCACCGCGCCCGCGTCGGCCGGGACGGCCGAGACGGCCTCCTTGGACACGGCCATCCGCATCTCGGCGGGTGCGGGTGCCACCATGGCGGGCATGCTCTCGGGGCGACCGTCGGGGGGACCGTCGCAGGCGGCCAGCAGCAGAAGGGCGGATGTCAGCAGGATCAGCAGGCGTTGCATGGGATCTCCCCGCTTTTCGTCATGCTGCGCCGTCCCGGGTGCTGGATTCAAGGCCGGCAACCCTGAACAGCCGCTGGTGCCTTGCCAGCAGCCGCTCGGCGACGGCCGGATCGGGCGTCAGTGACCACACGCCCGGCTCGCTGGTGCCGCCCAGCAGTACCCCGTCGGGACGGGGAAAGAGATGCAGGCCCGTCGTCAGTTCGATCACCGCATAGTCCAGGGCCGGCTGGGGGGCCAATACCCGGAGCTGGCCCCGCACCGGCACCAGGCTCGGGTCGCCGGCCAGTTCCCGGGCGCCGAGGCCCGTGCAGTTGACGATCACGTCCTCCGGCAGGGTCAGCAGTTCGGTCGGGTCCCGAAGCGCCCTGATCACCACCACCCCACCCGCGATCCGGAAGGCGTCCAGCATCGCCGCCAGAAAGGTGCCCGGCTCGATCATCGGCAGGCGGAACTCGTGCACGTGGGCCGTACCGAAGGGGTGGCTGCCGGGTGCGTGCGACACGCTGCGGAACAGTTCCGGCGTCTGCCCCCAGTCCCAGCCCAGGCCCGGTTCGGGCCGGGGCGACAGCAGGTAGACCGGCAGCCAGCGCAGGCCGTAGCGCTGCGTCGGCAGTTGCTGGAAGCAGCGATGCGAGAAACGGGACGCGTAGGCCAGCGCCGTGCCGAAGGCGGCCGTCCTGTGCTCCCGGTCCACCAGGCCGCTCGGCGCCCACAGCCCGCCTGCGACGTTCGAGGTGGTGTCCGGCGGCAGTTCCTTTGCATAAAGCGTCACCCTGAAGCCCGCGTCCTGCAGCAGCCGCGCCTGGGCCAGGCCCACCGCGCCGGCGCCGAGCACCGCCGCGCGTCGGGTGCCGTGCGCCTCCCTGTATTCCAGGGCGTGTTCCAGCGCCATCCGCCCGGTCCCCCAGCACAGGGTGATGCCGCAGCCCCCGTGGCCGTAGTTGTGGATCAGCAGCTTGTCGCCGAACCGCTCTGCGTCCACCCGGAAGCCCGTCGGCCGGAAGGGCCGCAGTCCCACCACATCGCGGATCACCAGATGGGACTGCAACGCCGGTGGCGGCAGCGTGAGGGCAGGTGGCGAGCGGATCGCCCGGCCCGGCGGCGTGACGGTGCTGCAGCCCGCCGGGAGCAGGCCGGTGGACGCGGCGAGGCCGGCGGCGATCAGCGTGCGGCGCTTGTACAGTCGGGCGGACATGGCGGGTCTCTCCGGACCTGGCAAGCATAATCCAGCCGCGCGGGCGGCGTGGCCCTGGCGCCCCCTGTGACACAATGCGCGCGTGATTCCACCCCCCTCACGCCACGCCCGGCCTGTTCCGCAACCGCAATTCCAGGGACGCCTCGCCCGGATCGCCGACGTACGCACCGCGATCGTCGTCGGCGGGGGGCTCGCGGGCCTGGCGGCGGCCGTGGTGCTGGCCGAGCGCGGCCTCCGGGTGACGGTGCTGGAGCGCGAGACCTTCCTCGGCGGCCGTGCCGGCGCCTGGACCGACCGCCTCCGGGACGGCACCGCTTTCGACATGGAGCGTGGCTTTCACGCCTTCTTCCGGCAGTACTACAACCTGCGCCAGCTGCTCCGGCGCGTGGACCCGGACCTCGCTTTCCTGAAGCCCACCGGCGACTACCCGATACTGACGCCCACCGGCAACGAGTCCTTCGCCGGCCTCACCCATGCGCCGCTGGTGAACGTCGCCAAGCTCACCTGGCGTACCGACACGCTGCGCCTGGCGGACCTGATGAAGGTGAATGTGCCGGCCGCGCTCGCGATGCTGCGCTTCGACCGGCCCCGCACCTACGCGGACCACGACGCCCGGACCTCGGAGGCCTATCTCGACTCGCTGAACTTCCCGGCCGTGGCCCGCCAGCGGCTGCTGCACGTCTTTGCCCACTCCTGCTTCAACCCGCAGGCGGACATGTCGGCTGCCGAGCTGCTGCAGATGCTGCACTTCTATTTCACGGCCAACCACGACGGCCTGGTATTCGACGTGGCGGACAAGCCTTTCTCACGCGCGATCTTCCAGCCCCTCGGGGCCCTCCTGGTGCGGCTGGGCGCCGACGTGCGGACGGGCGTGGTAGCCCGGGCCGTTCATCGCCGGGCGGAGCCGGCCGGTGGCCCCGCGTGGGTGGTCGAGACGGACGGCGAACGGCTGGCCGCCGATGCCGTGGTGCTGGCCACCGACATTCCCGGGCTCGAGCGGATCGTCGCCGGCTCCACCGGCCTCGATGACCCCGGCTGGCGGCGCTCACTCGCCTCGCTGCGCGTGACCAGTGCCTTCGCCGTCTGGCGCCTGTGGCTCGACCGCCCGGTGGCGGCCGGCCGCGCGGGTTTTGCCGGTACCGCCGGCGTGGGCCGGCTCGACAACATTTCCGTCTACGAAAACCTCGAGGACGAGAGCCGCGCCTGGGCCGGCCGCAACGGTGGCTCGGTGATCGAGCTGCATGCCTACGCCTTGCCGTCCGGCACGGTTCCGGGCGCCCTGAAGCAGGAACTGCTGCAGGGGCTGCACACGCTGTACCCCGAGACGGCAGGGGCAGCCGTCATTGAAGAGCGTTTCCTGCTGCGGCAGGATTGCCCGGCCTTTGCGCCGGGCAGCCATGCGCTGCGGCCGGAAGTGGCCACGCCGTACCCGGGCCTCGCCCTGGCGGGAGATTTTGTGAAGCTGCCTTTTCCTTCCGCGCTGATGGAGCGGGCCACCGCCGCCGGCCTGCTCGCGGCCAGCACCGTGCTGGACGCCTGTGGCGTGAGCCCTGAACCCCTCTGGTCGGTGGCGGCGCGCGGCCCGCTGGCCGGCCGTAACGCGGCGTGAGGCACCCTCGTGAGTGAACTGATCATCTTCGGCCGGCCGCTCCCGGAGCGGCCGCTGACCTCGGCGCTCCCGGACTGGCAGCAGGCGGATCTGCGCTGGATCAACCGCGCCCTGCAGGGCGCGCTCGGCCGTACCGGCGGCGGCTGGTTCGTGGTGGACGAGCGCCGGCGCTTCGGCGCACAGCCGCGCCGCTACCGCATTGACGACCGGGAGCTGGTCTTCTGGCAGGGATCCCGCGGGCTCATGGCGGCGCCCGATGCCTGCCCGCACATGGGCGCGTCGCTGGCCGACGGCTGCGTGCGCGCGGGCGAGATCGTCTGTCCCTGGCACGGCCTTGCGCTCGGTGACCGGCCGATGGGCGCGTGGCGGCCCCTGCCGGTGCACGACGACGGCGTGCTGGTGTGGGTGCAGCTCCCCGACTGCGGCGAGACGCTCACGGAGGCGCCGGTGCTGCCGGTGCGCCCGGCGCGCTTCATCGACGCGGTGATCCGCCAGGAAGCGCGCTGCCGGCCCGAGGACGTGCTCGCGAATCGCCTCGATCCCTGGCACGGCGTGCATTTCCATCCGCACACCTTCCGCCGGCTGCGGGTGGTGGAGCGCGGTGACGACGAGATCACCGTGCGCGTCGCCTTCAGGGTGATGGGCCGGCTGGCCGTCGAGGTGGATGCCCGTTTTCACTGCCCGGACCCGCGCACCATCGTGATGACCATCGTCGAGGGTGACGGGGCGGGTTCGGTGGTGGAGACCCATGCCACGCCGATCAACGACACGCACAGTGCGGTGGTCGAGGCGACGCTGGCCACCTCGGATCGCCCCCAGTTCCGGTATGTGCTGCCGCTCGCCCGCTGGGCGCGCCCCTGGATCGAGCGCCGGGCCTGGCGCCTGTGGGTCGAGGACGTGGCCTATGCCGAGCGCCGCCGGGCGCTCATAGACCAGGGCGGGACGCTGCCGGGTCTGACCGGTCAGGAGGTATGAAGTTGCTGCAGTTTCCAGCCCGTGTCGGTGCGTAGCAGCACGGCTGTCGCCCGCCCACTGCCAAAATCCATGTCGGGACCGGTCTTTGGCCCGAGATTGAAGAGAAAACTGACCGTGGCCAGGCTACCGTCCACCTGCACGCGGTAGCCGGACAGGCGGAAGCGCACCTTGGCCAGATCGTCGAGTTCTTCGCGGAGATGGTGGTCGCGATAGTCCACCCAGCCGCGGTTGACGTGCTTGCCCTCAAACATCAGAAAGCGCTCGTCGGCCAGCACAAACTGCTCCGGCGCGGCTATATCGCCGGAGGTCAGGGCCTCGTGATAGGCCATCAGGGTTGCCATCACCTCCGCTTCGGCGGGCGACAGGCCGGCGCTGGCCGCCGGCGGCGCATCGGGCGTGCCCGCCGGAGACGCCAGGTGTGCATCGGAGTCCCCATCGGCAGCAGCGTCGTCGTCGTGGGAATGCCCGTCCCCGTGATCGTGTCCGCCGGCCTCGCCCGCAACCTGGGGCCCATTCATGACGCCGAGACCGTGGCGATAGACAAGATCCGCACCGCGCAGCCCCGTACCCGACAGCCCCACCAGCGCGACGATCATGGCGGTCACAAAGGGCCAGCCCATCCGGCCGCCGCGGCGAACGCGGACCACATTCCAGGCGGCCAGCAGCATGAAGAGGCCCGCCGTGCCGAGCGCCCAGCGCTTGTGATCCTCCATGGCGAGGTGGGCGACATCGTCGTGGGCGACCGAGCCGGCAGCCTGAAGGCCGGCCGCGATCGTCAGGATCGTCAGGGCCGCACCCAGCCACAGGTTCCAGTTGGCGGTGGCCTCGATGCCGGGCAGGGATCCGCGCCGGCCGGCGAGGGCAGCAACGAGGAACAACAGTGCGGCGATGGCCAGCAGGCCGATCGTGAAGTGCACCAGGATCGGGTGTACGTTCGGGATGATTTCGATCATGGCGCGGCTAGTCCTTCCACTCGAAGATCTCGACCTTGTCGGCGCTCAGCACGTAGTCCGAGTCGGCCATGTCGCTGGACCACGCCTGGGTGTTGATCCTGCCGGTCACCCAGTAGGGGTCGGCCATGGAGCGCAGCATGAAGGGCTTCCTGAGCTTGACGTACACGATCTGGTTGGGCGGCGGCGGCGGCACGTGGATGCAGGCGCCGAAGTAGGGCACCAGCAGGAACTCGCTCAGCAGTCCGCCCTCGTCGGATTCAAGCGGCACCACGTAGCCCGGCAGCTTCACGTACTGGCCATCCAGCTCCATCACCGGGTTGAAGGAGTACAGCGGCACGTAGGGCGTGGCGGTCGGGGAATCGTCCTTGCCGGGAATGCCCGCGCCCGGGAAGGCCGGCGGCGGGGGCGTGCCCTGCGGGGGCATGAGGTCGTCCCAGGACAGCTCCCGGGGTTTGTCGGCCGCGCCTGCCGGCAGTCCCGCCAGCAGCGCCAGTGATAAGAAAAGAATTCCTGCCAGTCTGCCCATGTGTGTGTCCCGTGGTCGTTATGTGGTTGCGGTATCAGGGTGCGCCCGGTGGCGCTAGACGCGAATCGTGAGTCCGTCCGCCAGCGCATTGCGGTAGGCCCGCCAGGCCGGCAGCAGGCCCATCAGCAGCGCCGCACCGGTGACGATGGCGCCGACGGCGAGGTCAAAGGTGCCGGGCGGCCGGAGTTCCACAAAGATGCCGAAGCGCGCCTCGATCAGCGGCGCCCCCAGCGCGAGCAGAAGATAAAGGGTTGCGGTGCCGAGCGCCACGCCAAGTACCGCGAGCAGGCCGGCCTCGCTGAGCAGCAGCGCGAAGATCTGCCAGGGCCGCGCGCCCACCGAACGGAGTATGGCCATTTCCCGGCGCCGTTCGTTGAGGCTGGTCAGGATGGCGGTCAGCATGCCGAGCAGGCCGCCCAGCGCCACGAAGCCGCTGACCGTCAGCAGCGCGATCTCCACCACGCCGACCAGGTCCCAGAGCTGCTGCAGGGCCACCCCCGGCAGCACCGCGGACAGGGGCTCGGCCGCGTACTCGTTGAGGCTGCGCTGCAGGCGAAAGGCCGTGGCCCGCGACTTGAGCCCGAGCAGGAAGGCCGTGATGGTCTTCGGCGTGAGGTCCGCCGCGCGCACCTGTTCAGGCGTCAGCTCGGCGCCCCGCACCCGGGTGCCGCTCTGCCAGTCGGCATGGATGGCCTCGATGCCCTCCAGGCTCACGTGCACCGTGCGATCCACAGGCGTGCCGGTCTTCTTCAGGATGCCGGTGATCACGAAAGGCTTGTCGTCGTGCTGCATGAAGCTGGTGGCGCCGAGGCCGTGCGCGAGCACCACCCGCTCGCCGACCCCGTAGCCGAGCTGCCGCGCCACGTCGGCGCCGATCACGGCATCGAAGACATCGCTGAAGGGCGCGCCCGCCGAGAACTCGAGGCTGCGGCCCCGGGCAAAGCGGTAATGCTCGAAATACCCGGACGACGTGCCCATCACGCGGAAACCGCGGTGCGAATCGCCGAGCGAGATCGGGATGGTCCAGGCCACCTCGCGTCGCGCGGCGATCTCCTGGTAGGTGGACCAGTTGATGTTGTTGGTGGCGTTGCCGATGCGGAACACCGCGTAGAGCAGCAGGTTGAGGTCGCCGCTGCGCGCGCCCACGATCAGGTCGGTGCCGGAGATCGTGTTGGCAAAGCCCGCCCGCGCCTCGCTGCGCACCCGCTCCACGCCGAGCAGCAGCGTGATGCTGACCGCGATCGAGAAGATCGTGAGCAGCGCCGTGGCGCGCCGGTTCCACAGGCTGCGCCCGGCCAGGCTGAGGATGGTGCCGGTGCCGCTCACGCGGCCTGGCCCTGGCTGGCGGTGTTCAGCTCGCCGAGGCTCACGCGCCGGTCGAAATGCGTGGCCAGGCTTTGGTCATGGCTGACGAAGACGATGGCGCTGCCCGCGGCCCGGCACTCGCCGATCAGCAGGTCCAGAAAGCCCTGCCGGGCATCGGCGTCCAGCGCCGAGGTGGGCTCGTCGGCGATGACGAGTTCCGGCCGCCCGATCAGCGCCCGTGCCGCGGCCACGCGCTGCTGCTGGCCGATGCTGAGCGCCGTCACCGGCCGCGCCAGCAGGGCGGGGTCGGTGAGGCCGAGCCGGCCGAGCAGGCGCCCGGCCTCGCGGTGCACGTCGCCGCCGGATGCAGTGACGGTGGCGCGCCGGCGCGCGGAGAAGCGGCAGGCGAGGGCGACGTTGTCCTGCACCGAGAGATAGGGCAGCAGGTTGAACATCTGGAAGATGAAGCCGATGTGATCGGCCCGCAGCCGGTCGCGGCGGGCGGCCGACAGGGCGCCGAGATCCTGCCCGAGGACGCGCACCGTGCCGGACCGGGCCGTGAGCACGCCCCCGATCAGGCCGAGCAGCGTGCTCTTGCCGCTGCCGCTCGGCCCGCTGATGAAGAGTCGTTCGCCCGGCGCCACGCTGAGCCCGGCAATGCGCAGCAGCGGCGGGCCCGGCGCCCAGCCGAAGTCCACATCGGCGAGCTCAACCGTGTTCAACGCGGCAGCAGCGCCCGGGTGGTGCCCGGCGTCAGGACCACGGCCTTCTGGCCGGCCGGCGCGAGGATGCTGGTGGCCAGGCGCCCGATGCCCGGGAAGGGGGCGAAGAGCCGTGCCTCCAGCCACTCGAGGGCCGCCATGTTGCCGCAGCGGAACTCCCACGAGGCCTCGAAATCGGCGTGCCCGTCGCCGCCATATTCCGGCGGGGACACGGCCGCGAACCGCAGGCGGCAGTCGGCACCCGGCGGCATGGCGAACAGGGCCGCCCCGTCGCGCAGCGTCGCCAGGGCCCCGGCCAGGCGGGCCTTCTCCGCGTCGCTGGCGGGCCGGTGCTCGAAGCCGAGCAGGTTGTCGGCCGGGCTGTCCAGCTCGATGATCAGGCGCTCGCCCTCGACCGCGACATTGAGGCTGGCCCTGCCGTGCTCGTGCTTGCCGGCCGCCACCGCGGGCTGGATACCCGCACCAAAAATGAGCGCAATCGCAATCCCTGCCAGGCGCATCCCGTAGACTCCATTGACGCGGGCCTGAATCATAACCAAACCGTCCCTTAACCGTTCGTTGCCACTGGAGAGTGCCCCATGAGTGTCGCCTACCGCTGGGTCGAGCCCCCCTGGCCCACCGACCCCCTGCCGCGGGACCGGCTGGAGGACCGTATCCAGCAGCTGCTCGGTTCCACCAACATGTGCGTGCTGGCCACGGTCAGCGCCAAAGGCCAGCCGATCGCGAGCCCCATCGAGTATTACGCCGACGGGCTCGACCTCTACATGCTGCCGGACCCGGGCACCCCCAAGCTGAAAGCAATGCAGCGCGATCCGCGCGTGTCGGTGGCCGTGCACGGTGCCTACCACGGCTGGCACAGCGCCCGGGGCGCCCAGATCTTTGGCGAGGCCACCGTGATCGAGCCCCACGCGCCCGGCTGGGACCGGGGCATGGCGGTCTTTCGCTGGCACGAGTGGATGAGCGACCTCGCCATGGACGCCAGCAAGCCCTTCGAGCGCCAGGTGCTGAAGATCGTGCCCCGCAAGATCCTCTACACCGAGACCTGGCTCTGGAAGCTCGGCTTTCACGCCAAGCAGCGCTGGGAGCGGGCGGCAGGGTGAGGCGGCCCGCATGAGCGTCGCGGGACGGGGCCGGCGGGTCGGCCCGGTGCGCGGTGGCCTTGCCCGCGCGCTGCCGGGCGGGCTGCTCGTCTCCCTGCTCGCCGGCGCCACCCCGGCGCTGGCCCACGACACGGCCACCGGCGCACTGTGGGAACTCAACCTGGCGGCCTTTGGCCGGCACGGTCCGTCCTATCCGGCCTCCACCGACACCCAGACCGACGTGGTGCCGCTGCCCTTTCCGGTCTACCGGGGCCGTTTCCTCCGGCTCGGCGAGGACACCGACTCGCCGCTGCGGGGGCGGGTGATCCGCACCGATAGGGTGCGCCTCGACATCGATTTCGACCTGAACTTCGGCGCCGACAGCAACGAGATCGACGCGCGGACCGGCATGCCGGACCTCGACCTGCTGGTGCAGCTCGGCCCCGAGCTCGAGATGCAGTTCGTCGACCAGGGCTGGCTCGCGGCCGACGCCTACTTCAGCCTGCAGCTGCGGGCCGCGCTGTCCTTCGACGGGCTGCAGCCGGACTACCGCGGGCTCGTGTTCTCGCCGGAGCTGAAGCTGGTGCGCGAACTCGGCCGCCCCCGCCAGCAGCTGCGCCTGCGCTTCACGCCGTCCTTCGCCACCGACGAGTACATGGACTACTACTACACCGTGGCTCCCGCCTTCGCGACGCCCACCCGTCCTGCTTACGCCGCCGCCAGCGGTTACGTGGGCACCGACGTCAGCCTGTCGCTGCGCCTGCCCCTGACGAAGCGCCTGGAACTCTGGGGCGGTGTCCGCCAGGGCCTGCACGGCGGCGCGCGCAACGACGACAGCCCGCTTTTCACCGACCGCAGCACCACGGCCGTCTACGGTGCCTTCATGTACCGCTTCTGGGAGAGCCGGCGGCGGGCCGTCGAGTAGGAGCCCTATACTCACGGCCGGGGACCAACGGGGGAAGGCCATGCGCTTTGACGTACCCGGTGCCGTGGCGGCCGGCTGGATCGGTGTGGCGCTGCTGGCCGGCGGGTGTGCCGGCAGTGACGACGCGGGCAGCGCAGTACAGATCAACGACCTGCCGACGCCCGCGGCGCCCGGAAGCCTGGCACCGCACCTGGCCGTGGCCTCGTCCGGGGCGGTGGTGATGAGCTGGCTGGAACCGGCCGGGGAGGGCCGTCACGCCCTGCGGTTTGCCACTCTGGCCGGCGACCGGTGGTCGCCGCCGCGCACGGTGGCCGAGGGCAGCGACTGGTTCATCAACTGGGCGGATTTCCCGTCCGTCACGCCGATCACCGACCGGGACTGGGTGGCCCACTGGCTCGTCCGGCAGCCGGGCGGCACTTACTCCTACGACATCGCCATTGCCATTTCCCGCGACGCCGGGGCCAGCTGGGGTGCGGCCGTGACGCCCCACGACGACGGCACCCCCACGGAGCACGGGTTCGTGACGCTGTTCCCCTGGGAGGATGGCTTTGGCGCGGTATGGCTGGACGGGCGCAACACCCGCCCGGCCCCGGCCGGCGGCGCCACGCTCGCGCAACCCGCCGGCATGACCGTGCGCTACGCCCGGCTCGGCTTCGACGGCACGCGGCACGCGGATGGCGAGATCGACAGTCTGGTCTGCGACTGCTGCGCCACCGATGTGGCCCTGGCCACCGCCGGTCCCGTGGTTACCTACCGCAACCGCACCGGGGACGAGGTCCGCGATATCGCCGTCAGCCGCTTTGCCGACGGCAGCTGGCAGCCCCCGCTGATCCTCGGCAATGACCAGTGGGTAGTGCCCGGCTGCCCGGTAAACGGCTCGGCGATTGCCGCGCAGGGCGAGCGGGTCGTGGTCGCCTGGTACACGGCACCGGGCCGGCAGCCGCGGGTACAGCTTGCGTGGTCGGCCGACGGCGGCCGCAGCTTTGCACCGCCGGTGATGGTCGAGGAGACGGGTGCCAGCGGGCGCGTCGACGTGGTGCTGCCGGACCCCGGTCTGGCCGTCGTCAGCTGGACGGCGAAGACCGCGGATGGCGTCGGGCAGATTCGCAGGCGCCGCATGCCGATCGGCGGCGAGCCGGGGCCCGTGCAGCTGATTGCCGAAGGGGACGTCTCGCGCAATGCCGGCTTCCCGCAGATGATCGCCGGCCGGGACCGGCTCGTGTACGCGTGGACCGAGCCCGGTGAGCCGTCCCGGCTGCGCACCGCGTGGTCGGCCCTCCGGTAGCCGTCTCCGGTGGACAAGTACGACCGCATCTTCCAGCTGCACCGGATCCTGGCGGCGCGGCGCACGCCGGTGGGGCAGGCCGAGCTGCTCGAGCGCCTGGAGTGCTCCCGCGCCACGCTCTACCGGCTCGTCAGCTTCCTGCGCGACGGGCTGGAGGCGCCCATCCACCACGACCGCGAGGCCGGCTACAGCTACCGGCCCCTGCCCGACGGGCGGCCGTGGGAACTGCCGGGGCTGTGGTTCTCGGCCGCCGAACTGCAGGCGCTGCTGACCTTCCGCCAGCTCTTCGCGAACCTGGGCGGCGGGCTGCTGGAGGAGCACCTCGCGCCGCTCGGCGCGCGCCTCGAGCGGCTCATTGCCGACCGCCGCCTGAGCCTCGACGAGGCGCCCCGGCGCATCCGGCTGCTCGGCAACGCCGCACGTCCTCCCGGACCCGCCTTCCAGGCGGTGGCCGCCGCCGTGCTCCAGCGCCAGCGCCTGGCCTTTCACTATCACTCCCGCTCACGCGACCAGCACACCGGGCGCGAGGTGTCGCCGCAGCGTCTGGCCCACTACCGCGAGACGTGGTACCTGGATGCCTGGGATCACGGCCGGCTCGCGCTGCGCACCTTTGCGGTGGACCGGATCAGCCGGGTCCGGGCGCTGTCCGGGCCCGTCCGGACCTTGCGCGATGACGAGCTGGACACCCATCTCGCCAGCGCCTACGGCATATTCGGGGGCAAGGCCAACCGCATCGCCGTGCTGCGTTTTTCGGCGACCCGCGCCCGCTGGGTGGCCGACGAGCGCTGGCACCCGGACCAGTCCGGCCAGTACCTCACCGACGGCCGCTACGAGCTGCGGGTGCCCTACCGGGACGCCCGCGAACTGGTGATGGAGATCATGCGCCACGGCCCTGAGGTGGAAGTGGTGGAGCCGGACAGCCTGCGTCGCGAAGTGATCTCAGGATTTGAGACGGCGTTGAGGAATCATCAGTCCCATGACTGACCCCTCAACGCACGGGCCGTGCCTTGCCCCTTGCCCTGCCGGTTTCCCCACGGACGGCCGGGCGCGCCGCGCGAGTAATCCCGCGGCTGGCCGGGCGCGGCTCGTGCACCTTCGGGGGCGGGGCAAGCGTGAGGCGCGGCCGCAGCCAGGCGGCGAAGCCGGCTTCGCGGAGCTGGCCAGTGGAGAGGGCGAGAATGGCGACGTACTTGTCCTCGTCGGTAGCCTTCAGTTCCGCGCCGTTCAATGCAAGGAACGTGCGGTAGCTCACCTGTGCCGTGCGCTTGTTGCCGTCGATGAAAGGGTGATTCCGGGCCAGACCAAAGGCCAGCGCAGCGGCCAGAGCCGCGAGGTCCGGCGGCGGATCGCCATAGGCATACAGCTGCTGGGGCCGCGCCAGCGCCGATTCAAGCAATCCCTCATCCCGCAGCCCCGTGCTGCCACCAAACTCGGCGATCTGCCGGTCGTGAATGGCGAGCACCAGGCTCTTCTCCAGCCAGATAACCATGCCGCGGCCTTAGCTGTCGGCCAGCTTGCGCAGCACGTTCCGGTCCTTGCGCATCACTTTCTCGGCCACTTCCATCTGCCGGGCAAATTCCGGGTCGAAGGGGCTAAGCTTGATGCCGTCGGGCAGCTCGCTCACGAACAGCTCGTCGCCCTTGCCGACGCGCAGCCGCGCGAGCAGATCCTTGGGCAGGACGACGCCGGCGGAATTGCCGATGGTGGTGATCTTGATTTTCATGGGGGCCTCCGGGGCGGGATTATAACGAAAGTTATTACAAAAATCCGGGAGGCCGATTGTGCGATTTTGCGCGAACTTCGTGCTATAGCGCGGCTCCACGATCTTCCGATGCCTGGCATCGTTTCGGAAATCACGACCCATGGAATTCAATAATCTTTTCTCCCGCATTGCAGACGACTCGGCGCGTCGCCCGCATGACTGGCAGCGCGAGCTGGCGCATGAGCCGATGATTTGCGACCGCCTGATTCGTGTTCCGACGGGATTCGGGAAAACCCTTGGTGTTCTGGCTGCATGGGTGTGATTTTTCCGCGGCTTCATGCCGCGGCCTCATTGAAGCAAGGATGGTCCGCACTGGGAGCTGCCACGGGCACACATTTTTCCGCGGCTTCATGCCGCGGCCTCATTGAAGCTATCTGCGCCGATTTCGCTACCCGCCAGACTGACATTTTTCCGCGGCTTCATGCCGCGGCCTCATTGAAGCGGGTGCCTGCAACCCAGCGGAGGACTGCACTCCGGATCCGCAAGCAGCCGACTTCTGCCCTCGACCTCCGTTATCGGAGGTCGAGGGCAGAAGCCGGCTGCTTCGGGGCCAGACCCGCTCACTCATCGGCGCTAGAATCAGCTGCCCTGTAGCAGACGCCCCCATGACCACCCCCACCGACGCCCTTCACCACGCCATCACCCTCCACCGCAGCGGCCGGCTGGCCGAGGCGGATGCGGCCTATGCGGCGGTGCTGAAGCGCGAGCCGCGGCAGGCGCGGGCGCTGCGGCTGCGGGGCATCCTGGCGCGCGATATCGGTGATTTTGCGGGCTCGCTCCAGTTGCTGCGCGGTGCGGTGGAGGCGGCGCCGGCTGACGCGGAGTCGGCGGCCGAACTGGGACTCAGCTATCTGGCGGCCGGTTACCTGCAGCTTGCAGAGGACGCCTTTCGCCGCGCGCTCGGGCGCGACCCGGCGTCGGTGAAGGCGCTCGCGAACCTGGGCGCGGTGCTGCAGTACCGCGGGCATCTGGCGGCGGCGATCGACTGCTACCGGCGCGTACTCGCGCTCGAGCCGGACGATGCGGAGATGCGCGCAAACCTGGCGGGCACGCTGGTCGAGGTCGGGCGCGGCGCGGAGGCGCTCAACGAGCTGGCGGAGGGACTCGCCCGGGCACCGGACGAGCCGGCGCTGCTCGTAACCCGGGGCGCGGTGCTGGTCGGCCTCGAGCGCTACGCCGAGGCGCTGCCGCTGCTCGAGTCGGCGCTGCGCACCGGCACGGCGGACGATCTCGTGCTGGTCAACATCGCGCTTGCGCGCAGCCTGACCGGCGACGGGGAGGGCGCGCGCGAGGCGCTGGCGACCGCGCTTCGCCTCAACCCGGACAACGCGCGGGCTACCGCCGATCTCGCGACACTGCTGGCGGCCGACGGCCGGCCGGACGAGGGGGCAGCGCTGTGTGCCGCCTTTCTCGACCGGCATCCGGGCGAGCGGATGGTGCTGGCCGCGTGGGGTCACGCGCTGCGCGAGGCGGGGCGGGCGGAGCAGTCACAGGCCCTGCTCGACTTCGAGCGGCTGGTCGCTCCGCAGGAGCTGCCGCCGCCGCGCGGTTTCGACTCCGTCGAGCGTTTCAACGCCGCGCTCGGCCGCGCGGTGCTCGCCGACCCGTCGCTGGTGCCGGCGCCGCTCAGCAAGGCCACGCGGCTGGGCAGCCAGTCCGGCGAGTTCGACCCGGACCGGGATCCGGCGCTGGCGGGCCTGCGCGACGGCCTGCGGTCGGCCGTCACGGCCGTTGCGGAGCGCTGGCGTCGCGGTCCGCTGGCCGGCCACCCGGCCATGGCCTGGGCCACCGGAGACTACACGCTGCGCATCTGGACCACGGTGCTCGGCCCCGGCGGGCACCAGCTGCCGCACATCCACCCGCTCGCCTGGCTGAGCGGCGTCTACTACGTGGCGTTGCCGGCCGGCATGACGCAGCACGATCCCGCTGCCGGCGCGCTCGAGTTCGGCCAGCTGCCGGCGCGTGTGCCCTGCCGGGTGCCGCCGCCCCTGCGCCAGGTCACGCCGGCCGAAGGCCGCCTTGTGGTCTTCGCCTCCCACTTTCATCACCGCACCATTCCCTACGCCACGCCCGGCGAGCGGATCAGCATCGCCTTCGATGCGGTGCCCGTGCGCAGGGGACACTGAATGCCAGGAGCCCCGCTCCGGTTTCTCCTGCCCGCGCTGCTCGCCTGCCTGCTGGCCGGCTGCGCGGCGCACTCCGGCAACGCCGATGCACCCGAGTTCGTGGATCTGCGCACGCAGACCATCCTGGTCGCCGGTGGCTCGGGGCGCGCCGGCCGTTACGTGCTGCAGCACCTCCGGGCCGAGGGGCTGCGCTTCCGGGCCACCACGCGCAGCCGGGCCGAGGCTGCTGCGCGCCTCGGCCCGGACTTCGAAGGCGTTGACTGGATCGAGGCCGATCTGCGCGATCCGGCGCAGGCCCGGCGCGCCATGCAGGGCATTGACCGCGTGATCAGCGTGATCGGCGCCAACCAGGTGAGCGGCGACAACAGCGCGGAGTTCGTGGACTACGGCGCGGTGAAAAACCTGGTTGACGCGGCAGTTCGGGAGAAGGTGCAGCACGTCGTGCTGCTCACGGCGATCGGCGTCACCGATCCGGCGCACCCTTTCAACAAGGCCACCGGAGGGGCGCTCGGCTGGCGGCTGAAGGGCGAGGACTGCCTGCGCGCCAGCGGGCTGACGTACACCATCGTCCGGCCGGCGGGACTCGTGAACGAGCCGGCGGGGAAAAAGGGCCTGCGCATCGAGCAGGGGGACCGCTGGCAGCCGCTACTGCGCAGCACGCTGTCGCGCGATGACCTGGCGCGGGTGCTGATCGAGGTGCTGCAGAACCCGGCAGCCCGCAACGCCACTTTCGAGCTGGCCAACGACGCGGCCCTGCCGCCCGGCGACTGGCGCGCGCAGCTCAATACGCTGCGCCCGGACCATTAAGATTTCTTAAGTTGAATGCAAGGGTCCCGCGAGGGGCCGGGGCCCAGTATTGCCCCGTGCCCTGATGAGTCACCCCCCTCAAAGGGCACAGACGTAACGGGACGAGACGGCGTTTGACTCAAGTGGCATCGGCGGGCGGCAGCACCGGTACAGCCCGGATTCTGGCCCCCCCTGACCAGGCTCGCGGAACCTCCCGCCTGCCGGTGTCACGAACCCGGCTCCCCGTTGGCAAGGAAGGCAGGGCTGTAACCGACGACGACATGAGCATGCGACGCCTGCGGGCCCATCCCCTCATGTGCTCCCACCCCCCCTCCCGCAGGTGGTCGTCATGTCCCGTCGGGCAGCCCTGCCCGAACTGTCCCCCGGAACCCTCGTTGTTGTTGCGCTGCGCAGGACAGGGGCTCACCGCCCGGCGGTGAGCCCCTCTTCTTTGGCGGCGTCAGCGCCCTGAATCGTCGGGAGTAGTGCCTGTGCTGTCAGTCTCGCGTGGATCCCCGATTGTCGTGCTTGTCCTGCTGTCACTGTGGTCGGGCGGCGTGCTGCGCGCCGAACTGCCCGACTTCAAGTCCATCATCCGCAGCAACCAGGCGAGCGTGGTCAACATCAGCACCACCCAGCAGAACCCCGGGCCGCGCGCGGCGCCGGGGCTGCCGCCGGGCCTCGAGGAATTCCTCCGCCCCTACCGGGGTCGCCCGGGGCCCGGACCGCGCCTGGAGCCAGCGCCCCGGGAGGCCCGGTCGCTGGGCTCCGGTTTCATCATCTCGCCGGACGGCGACATTCTCACCAACGCCCATGTGGTCGAGGGTGCTGACGAGATCGTCGTGAAGCTGGCGGACAACACCGAACAGCGCGCCACGCTGGTGGGCCTCGACAAGGCCACCGACGTGGCGCTGCTGCGCATCGAGGCCAGTGGCCTGCCCGTCGTGCGGCTGGGCGACTCCTCGTCGCTGGAGGTGGGTGACTGGGTGCTGGCCATCGGCTCGCCCTTTGGTCTGGAGCACACGGCCACGCAGGGCATCGTCAGCGCGCTCGGCCGCAGCCTGCCGGACGGCACCTACGTGCCCTTCATCCAGACCGACGTGGCCGTGAACCCGGGCAACTCGGGCGGCCCGCTGTTCAACATCCGCGGCGAGGTGGTGGGCATCAACTCCCAGATCTACAGCCGCAGCGGCGGCTACATGGGCCTGTCCTTCGCCATTCCCGTCGATGTGGCCAGCAGCGTGGCGCGGCAGCTCAAGGCCACGGGCCGCGTGGAGCGGGGCTGGCTGGGCGTGGGCATCCAGAGCCTCAACCAGGATCTCGCCCGCTCCTTCGGCCTCGAAAAACCCGCCGGCGCCCTGGTGGGGCAGGTGGACAAGGGCGGTCCCGCGGGCCAGGCCGGCCTGCGGCCCGGCGATGTGATCCTCGAGTTCAACGGCACCGCCGTCAGCCAGTCGGGCGACCTGCCGCCGCTGGTGGGCGCAACGCCGCCCGGCACCCCGGTCAAGCTCGCGATCTGGCGGGATGGCAGGCCGCGCACCCTCAGCGTGACGGTGGCCCGCCTCAAGAGCGATGACGACGCCGTGGCGGCCGTCGGGGATGCCGCACCGGACAAGCCGCCTGGCATCCTGAAGATGCAGGTGGCGGCCCTGACGCCGGACGAGCGCGCCGACGCCGGCCTCGACAGCGGCGGTGTGCGGGTGGTGGCGGTGGCGGCCGGTCCGGCCGCGCGGGCGGGTGTCCGTGAGGGCGACATCATCCTGACGGTCGGTGACACCCCGATAGCCGGCCCGGAGGCGCTGGCCACAGCGGCGCAAAAGCTCGCGCCGGGCAAGCCGGTCGCGATGCTCGTGCAGCGAAACGCGCAACGACTGTTTCTGGCCCTCACGGTGCCGGGCTGACCCGGACCATCGGGCGGACCCCGGCTCACGTCGCGGGGCGGGACTGCTAGGATGCCCGCATGCATCTGCTGCTGATCGAGGATGACCGTGACGCCGCCGGCTATCTGGTGAAGGCGCTCGCCGAGGCGGGCTACCGGGTGGACCATGCGGCCGACGGCCGTGACGGACTGTTCCAGGCCACCGAACACCAGTACGACTGCATCGTGGCCGACCGCATGCTGCCCCACCTCGACGGCCTGACCGTCATCGAGGTGCTGCGCAAGCAGGGCAATCGCACCCCCGTGCTGATCCTCTCGGCCCTCGGTTCCGTGGACCACCGCGTCGAAGGGCTGCGCGCCGGCGGCGACGATTACCTGACCAAGCCCTTTGCCCTGTCAGAACTGCTGGCGCGCATCGAGGCGCTGCTCCGGCGCGGCCAGGTGGCACCGGCGCCGGAGACCCGGCTGCGCCTTGCGGACCTCGAGATGGACGTCATGGCGCGCACGGTGACCCGTGCCGGTCACCGCATCGAGCTGACGGCCCGCGAGTTCAAGCTGCTCGAATACCTGCTGCGCCGGGCCGGCCAGGTGGTGACGCGCACGATGCTGCTCGAGGGCGTCTGGGACCTGCACTTCGACCCGCAGACCAACGTCATCGACGTGCACCTGAGCCGGCTGCGCCAGGCCGTGGACAAGGGCTTCGACCGGCCCCTGATCCACACGGTGCGCGGAGCCGGCTACGTGCTGCGGGCGGACTGAGTTGCGCACTTCGGCGCTGCGCCTGTCGGTGGTCTATGCGGCGATCTTCGCCGGTGCCCTCGTTGTGCTGGTGTCCGTCATCTACGTGCTGACGGTGCGCTTCATCGATGCCGAGGTCGATTCCGTGATCGAGAGCGATGCCGCCGCCATCCTCGAGGCCTACGGTCGCGGTGGCACCCGCGGCATCGTCACCGAGCTGGACCTGCGGGCGGGGACCTTCAGCCGCATCAACGCGGTCTACCTGCTGGCCGACAACCAGGGCTTCGTGATTGCCGGCAACCTCCCGGCATGGCCCGCGATGAAGGACGGTGACGGCACCTGGGCCGAGTTCGAGATCGAGCAGCGGGAGTCCGGCCGCGAAACCAGCCGGCCGGTCCGGGCGATGGTACTGCAGCCAAACCCCGCCCTGCGGCTGCTCGTGGGCACCGACCTCAGTGACCGGCGCGACCTCGGTCGGCGCTTTGCGGTGGCTGCCGGCGCCGGCAGCCTGCTCGTGACGCTGCTCGCGCTGGGCATCGGATACCGGCAGAGCCAGCGGATCCTGGCCCGGGTGGCCGACGTGAGCGGGAGCTGTGCGGAGATCGTTGCCGGCAACCTGTCCCGGCGACTGCCGGTGGCCGGCGACGACGAGTTCGACACCTTGTCCGCGGAGGTCAACAGCCTGCTGGAGAAACTGGCGCGCACCACGGAGATCCTGCGCGCCTCCCTGCACAGTGCGGCCCACGACCTGCGCAGTCCGATGCACCGCATGCGGCTGCGTCTCGAGCAGACGCTGTCCTCGCCCGATCCGTCGGCCGGGCGGGACACGATGGAGGCGCTGGTCCGCGATCTCGACCACATGCAGCGGGTGCTGACGGCGCTGCTGCAGATCGCCGAGGCCGAGAGCGGTACGGTCGGCGCGGTACCGGAAGAAATATCCGTGGATGTCCTGGTGGCCGAGCTGGCGGAGCTCTACCTGCCCCAGGCCGAGGAGCAGGGCATCCGGCTCACGGTGGCCTGTGACTCGGGATTGTGCGTGCGCGGTCATCGACAGCTGCTTGCCCAGGCCATCGCCAACCTGATCGACAACGCGCTGAAATTTACCCCGTCCGCCGGGTTGGTGCGGCTCGAGGTTCACACCGTGGCGAACCGCATCGCGCTGACCGTCGCGGACACCGGCCCGGGCATTCCGGCCGGCGAGCGCAGCCTGGCGGTAGAGCCTTTCGTGCGCCTCGGCGAGGCGCCGCCGCAGGCGGGCTCGGGTCTGGGGCTCAGCCTGGCGGCAGCGGTCGCCCGGCTGCACGGCGGGCAGCTGCGGCTGGAAGACAACCGGCCGGGCCTGCGCGCCGTGCTCGAGCTGCCAGCCTGCCCGGGCAAGAAAGCGGAACGGACGGGAGGGGCTGCCGCTAGACTAGCGCCCTGATGTGAGGTCATAGCCCTGCCGGAGGCCCCCTGATGAAGCGTCTGCTGCCCGCCGTCCTTGTGGTTCTGCTGCTTCCCCCGGCACTGCGGGCCGACAGCGAGGTTTACGGGGGGCTTGGCGTTGGCTATTCCACCTTCAAGGTGGATGCTGCCGATATCCCCGGACGGCCCGGTCTCCCGGGCTTCGAGAACAGCCAGGCGGTCAGCGATTTCGAGGGCGCCGACCTCGCCACGCGGGCCTTTTTCGGTGTCCGCCTGGGGCCTTACGTCGGCATCGAGGTGGGCTACCACGACTTCGGTGAGCCCGACGGCCAGGTGGCTTTCATCGACCCTGAAAACCCGCCGACCAGCCCCTTCGATGCGCCCCCGTCATCCCGGGTCGCGATCGACGCCACGGGCTATGACGCCGTGCTGATGGGCATCCTGCCGGTGGACCGCGACCTGTCGGTGTTCGCCAAGGCGGGCCTCATCAGCTGGGATGCCGACACCACCTACGGTGGCGGGGCCCGGACCAAGGACGATGGCGAGGACCTGATCTGGGGCATCGGGGCGGCCTATCGCGGCGCCGGCCCGCTGCGCGTGCGCATCGAGGCCGAGTTCATCGATGCCGGCTTCGCCAATTCGTGGTGGGCGCTGTCCGCGTCGCTCTTCTATGCCGTGCCCTTTGGCCGCTGAGGATCACGCGGGGCGCAGGTTGCCGTTCGCGTCCTCGAGGTAGGGCAGCCAGCCGATCCCGCAGAACTGCAGGCTGATGTCGGTGGCCCGCGCGCGTATAGCCACCTCCTCGATGGTGTCCACGGCGCTGTCCCAGGTGTCCCCCAGGGCGGCCACATCGGCTTCGGCGGCCGCCTCGAGTGCGGCCAGCTGGGCGCGCAGCGTGTCGACGGTCTCCGCGGCCCGCTGCACGTCGCCGGCCTGTCGTTGCGCGGTTCCCGCCTTGCGCACGGCGGTCGACACGCCCCGGGCCGAGGCGGCCGACAGGCCCTTGCGGCCGAGGAGGGCGCCGAGCAGCGAGCTTCCGACGGACAGTACCGTGTCCAGCCTGGCACCGGTTGCCTGCTGCTTCTCCCGTTCCTGGGCCTGCTCGGCGCGCCGCAGCCGTTCGGTCAGCGTGTCCGACTTCGACGCGTATTTCTGGCGCAGGGCGGCGGTTGCCCGGTCGCGGCCCTCGCGGGCCAGCTGCTGCAGGCGGATGCGGAACTGCCCCGGATCCTCGTCGGGTTCCGACACGGTCTTGAGGCGGGCACTGCGCAGCAGGCGCACCGGCAGTTCGGTGCGTACGAAGTTGCGGAACTGGTCCTGGCCGGCCTTGATGGATTTCACATCGCCAAGGATGGCCGGCAGCTCCGCGAAACGTGCATCGGGTTCCGGCTCCTTCGCAAAGCTGTCGAGCGTGACTGCCAGGCGTTCGGCCTGGCGCCAGTCCGCCGGTCCGTCGCCGGGTTCCAGCGCCAGGAGCAGGTCGCGCTGGAGATCGACCTGGTGTGACTTGTCCGAATAGGCAACCCGGGCTGCGGCAAGCAGCCGGGGGTGGTAAACGAGGTGCTCGTCCGGGCCCGGCAGCGTGCGCGGATCGCCGTACAGCACGGGGATGCCGGGTGGAATCACCGGCCGGTGGCTGCCGGCGGGCCGGTCGGTGGCTGCGGCACGGTGCGCGGCAACGGGTGCCGGTACGGGTGCGGAAGTCGCGGTGTCGGCGGGCCTGTCGCCGGCCGCGAGCCTTCGGATATCGTCGCGGGTCAGCGGTCCGCGCAGGTAGGACAGCGCCCAGCGGGTCTGGAAAACCACCGGTGCCCGTTCATGCACGTTGTGCAGCAGGAAGGTGCGCTTGCCGAGCCCGGCCAGGATCCGCCCGAGGCCGGCGCCGTCCATGCCCTCGGCGGGTGCCGCGGCGAGCAGGCCGTCGCGGACGCGGTTGCGGTCCTGCTCGGTCTGCAGCCGGCCGATGAACCAGGTGCCGGCATTGGACAGGGCCTTGTAGTCCAGGTCCACCGGGTTCTGCGTGGAGAGCACCACGCCGAGGCCGAAGGCGCGGGCCTGCTTGAGCAGCGTCAGGAACAGGGCCTTCGAGGGCGGTGTGGCCACCGGCGGCAGGTAACCGGACACCTCGTCCATGTACAGGATGGCGCGCAGGGACGAGGTGCCCGGCTGGGCGCGCATCCACCCGATGATCTCGTTCAGCAGCAGCGTGACGAAGAACATGCGCTCCGCGTCGCCGAGGTGCGCGATGGAGAGCACCGACACCCGCGGCGTGCCGTCCGCGGTGTACAGGAGCCGGCCGGCATCGAGCGGCTCGCCGTCCGTCCAGGCCTTGAATCCGGGCGCGGCCAGCAGGTTGTTGAGGCGCATCGCCAGTCCGAACCGGTCTTTCGCCGGGTAGAAGGTGTCGAGGTCGAGCACGCCCACCTTGCGCAGGCCCGGGTTCTGGATGGCGCCGATGAGCGCGGGCAGGTCGAGGTGCCTGCCCTGCTGCCACTGGTGGTCGAAGATGGCGGACAGCAGGATGTGCTCGCGGCTCGTGACCGGGTCCGCGTCAACGCCGACCAGCGCCAGCAGGCCCGTGACCACGCCCTGGATGTGCTGCCGGTAGAGATCGGCGTCCGCCATCAGGGCCGGTGCCGGTGCGCTGAACGAGCCCAGCACCGAGATCGGCAGGCCTGCCGTGCTGCCGGGCGTGTAGAGCGCAAGGCGCGCGGCCGAGCGCAGCCGGGCGATGCGCGCGGGCTCCTGCCCCCAGCCGGCCAGGCCCTTGCGCCAGAGGGACGCCTGGGCCGCGGCGAACTCGGGTACCGTCTGCCCGGCGGCGGATGCGGCCTGGGGATCCACCCAGGGCTCGAAGTCAGCGGGCGCAAGATCGGGGAAGGTCAGGAGCAGATTGCCGAGGTCGCCCTTGGGGTCGATGGCGATGACGGGCACCCGGTCGATGGCGGCCTCCTCGAGCAGGGAGATGCCGAGGCCGGTCTTGCCACTGCCGGTCATGCCGATGATCACCGCGTGCGTGGTGAGGTCCGGGGAGTCGTAGAGGATCAGGTCGTCTTTCAGTTCCTGCGTGTCCGGGTCCCAGCGCCGTCCCAGGTAGAACGCCCCGAGCTTTTCGTAGTCCTGCATGGTGAGCTATGTCTCCGTCAGGTTTGCCAGGTCAACGCGCAGGCCGCGCTCGGCCACCGTGGCCGCCGGTGCGCCGTCGGACCGCAGGCGCCCGGCGAGCCCCTCTGCCGCCTCGGGTTCGCCGTGCACCAGGTACACCGGTGGCGGTGGCGCAAAGCTGCCGTACCAGCGGGCGAGGTCGTCCTGGTCGCCGTGCGCCGACAACCCGCCCACGGTGTGTATACGGGCCCGCACCCGGACCACCTCCTGGTGGATGCGCACGGTCGGTTCGTGATCCACCAGCCGCCGGCCGAGTGTCCCGCTTGCCTGGTAGCCGACGATGAGCACGTCGCACTCCTCGCGCCAGACGTTGTGCTTCAGGTGGTGCACGATGCGGCCGCCCTCGCACATGCCGCTGCCGGCGATGATGATGGCGCCGCTCCGGAGGCGGTTGATGGCCATCGAGTCCTCCGCCGAGGCTGACAGCACCAGGTTCGGGGGGGCGCTTGGACGCTGATTGCCGGTGCCGGCGGCCCGCGTCTCGTCGTCGTGCAGTTCCGGGTGGCTCCAGTAGACCTCCGACGCGCGGATCGCCATCGGGCTGTCGAGAAAGATCTGCCAGCGGTCGAGCTCCCAGTCGGCGTAGTGCGTGGCAAACAGGTAGAGCAGCTCCTGGGTGCGCCCGACCGCGAAAGCCGGGATCAGGATATTGCCCCGGCGGTGGTCCGCGTCACGGATCACCGTGGCAATTTCCTCGATGGTGGCCTCGCGGCCGCGGTGCCGGCGGTTGCCGTAGGTGCTCTCCATCAGCACGAGGTCAGCCGACCGGATGACGGCCGGATCGCGCAGGATCGGCGTGTCGTACTGGCCCAGGTCGCCGCTGAAGACCAGCTTGCGCGTGAGCTTGCCGACCCTGAGCCAGAGCTCCACGCTGGTGGAGCCGAGGATATGGCCGGCATCCGCGTAGCGCAGGGTCACGCCGGGCAGGATGTCCCGCTGCTGGTCGTAGGGCAGGGGCTCGAACTGGCGCAGCGTGCGGGCCACATCCGCTGGCGTGTACAGGGGCACCACGGGCGCCTGGTCGGGCTGGCGCCGTTTGCGGTTCTCGCGCTCGGCATCGCTCTCGGCCAGCCGCGCACTGTCTTCCAGCATGATCTGGCAGAGTGCGGCCGTGGCCCGCTGGGCGTAGATCGGCCCGGTGAAACCGCGCTTGACGAGCAACGGCAGCCGTCCCGAGTGATCGATGTGCGCATGCGACAGGATCACCGCATCGATGGCGGCGGGATCGAAGGGAAAATCCTCGCGGTTGCGCGCGTGCCGGTCGCGCCCGCCCTGGAGCAGGCCGCACTCGAGCAGGATCTGCCATTTGCCCACCCTCAGGATGTGGCAGGAGCCGGTGACTTCCCGGGTGGCGCCGTAGAATTCGAGTTCGAGCGGTTGGGGCATGTGCGGGGCTTGCGATCGTCCAGAGCGGAGCTTAGCCTAACCGGCGCTGTACGCTCACCCGCTATCCTGCCGGTCCTCCGGCAGGCCGGTTCCAGTCAACCACCATCGGGAGTCCATCATGCTGAAAGAATTCAAGGAATTCGCCCTCAAGGGCAACGTCATGGATCTGGCCGTCGGGGTCATCATTGGCGCCGCCTTCGGCAAGATCGTGGCCTCCATCACCAACGATGTGATCATGCCGGTGGTAGGCCTTGCGCTCGGCAAGGTGGATTTCAGCAACCTGTTTATCAGCCTGACGGGCGATGAGTTCGCGACGCTCAAGGCAGCTACCGACGCCGGGGCCCCGGTGCTCAAGTACGGCGTCTTCCTCAACACCGTGCTCGACTTCGTCATCCTCGCCTTCATCATCTTCATGATGGTGCGTGCGATCAACCGCCTCCGGAAAGAGGCCCCGCCGGCACCGCCGCCGGGCCCGACCCCCGAGCAGCAGCTGCTGACGGAGATCCGTGACGTGCTGAAGGCCCGCTCGTAACCGGACCCACCCCAGCCACTGTTGTGCTCGGCCGTCGCGGCGCCAGCCGCTGGATGGCCGGGCACCCGTGGATCTACCGCACCGACGTCGACGCACCGCCTGAGCTCGCTTCGGGCGCGGTCGTGCGGGTCACGGATGAGCGCGGGCGGCCGCTCGGCCAGGCCTTCTACTCGGCGGCCTCGAAGATCGCGCTGCGGCATCTCAGCCGGGACGAAGCCCCCGTTGACGAGGCCTTCTTCACGGCACGCATCGAGGCCGCGGCCGCGCTGCGGCGCCTGCTGCTGCCCGGAGAGAATGCCTGGCGGGCCGTGCACGGCGACGGCGACGGCCTCCCGGGACTGGTGGTGGACCGCTACGGCGACTACCTCAGCGTGCAGTTCCTCATTGCGGGCATGGAGCAGCGCCGGGATCTCATCGTGCCGATCCTCGCCCGGGTCTTTGGCTGCAAGGGCATCATGAACTGCTCCGATGCCAGCGTCCGGGGCCTCGAGGGGCTGCCGGCGGAGCGCGGCGTGATCATGGGCGAGGTGCCCGATGAGGTCATGATCCGCGAAGGCCGGCTCGAGCTCGCCGTGAACCTGCACACGGGCCAGAAGACCGGTGCCTTTCTCGACCAGCGCGAGAACCATGTGATGGCCGGTCGCTATGCGCACGGGCGGGCCCTTGACTGCTTCAGCTATGCGGGCGGCTTCGCGCTGCAAATGGCGCGGCGCGCGACGCAGGTCACCGCCGTGGACAGCTCGGAACCGGCCTGTGCGCGCATCCGGGACAATGCGGCGCGGAACGGCATCGGCAACGTCGAGGTCGTCGAGGCCAATGTCTTCGAGTTCCTGCGCCAGCAGGTGGATGCCGGCAAGCGCTACGACACCGTCGTCCTCGATCCGCCGGCCTTCGCCAGGAACAAGTCGGCGCTGGCGGCGGCGCTGCGCGGCTACAAGGAAATCAACCTGCGGGCCCTGCAGCTGCTGGAGCCGGGGGGCTACCTGATCAGCTGCAGCTGCAGTCATCATGTGGATGAGGCGCACTTCGAGGCCATGCTCCAGTCTGCCGCGGCGGACGCTCGGTGTGACGTGCAGATTCTCGAGAAGCGCGGCGCGGGCCGCGACCATCCGGTGCTGCTGGCCCTGCGCGAAACGCGCTACCTGAAGTGCTATGTGCTCCGGGTAATGCCGGCGGGTCGTTGACCAATACACCCTGATCGGCCAGCATGCAGCCATGCGATGGGAAGGTGGCCGCAGGAGTTCCAACGTCGAGGATCGACGCGGCCGTGCGGGTGGTCCGATGCGGCTGGGTGGCGGCATCGGCACGGTGGTGGTCGTGCTGGTCCTGGCGCTCTTTTTCGGGGTCGATCCCTCGCTCCTGCTCCAGACGGCGCCACCGGGCGCGGAGGGCCCCGCACCCGGGGGCGGCGAGAGCCGGCCGGACGGCGCGCCGGACGCTGCGGCAGATTTCATCTCGGTGGTCCTGGCGGATACCGAGGACACCTGGACCGACGTGTTTGCCGGCTCCGGCCAGCGCTACCAGGTGCCGCGGCTCGTGCTGTTCACGGGGGCAGTCCAGTCGGCCTGCGGCTATGCCCAGGCGGCGGTTGGTCCCTTCTACTGCCCGGCCGACCAGAAGGTCTACATCGACCTGGCCTTCTACGATGACCTGCGGGACCGGTTCCAGGCGCCCGGGGACTTTGCCCAGGCCTACGTCATCGCCCACGAGGTGGGCCATCACGTGCAGAACCTGCTCGGTCTGTCTGCAAAAGTGCAGCAGGCCCGTCAGCAGGTGAGCGAACCGGAGGGCAATGCCCTGTCGGTGCGCCTCGAACTCCAGGCCGATTGCCTGGCAGGAATCTGGGCGCATCGGGCGGATCGTACCCGCCAGATCCTGGAGGCCGGCGACATCGATGAGGCCCTGGCTGCCGCCAGCGCCATCGGTGATGACCGCCTGCAGCAGCAATCCCGCGGCTATGTGCAGCCGGACTCCTTCACCCACGGCAGCGCGGCACAGCGCACCCGCTGGTTCCGGCGCGGCTTTGAGACGGGCCGTCTTGAGTCCTGCGATACCTTCAGCGCGCCAACCCTTTAGTGTCCCGGAGTTCCACGCCCATGCCCAGGCCCAGAAAGATCGTCGTCCCGATGGACGGCTCGCCGCCCGCGCTGCGCGCCCTGCGGCACGTGGCCCGCAGCCGGAGTGCCGGCCAGCCGCTCGAGGTGCTGGTGCTGACCGTCCAGCCCGCGGTGCTGCCCAGCCGCTTCCTGACCAGGGACATGATTGCCAGCCATCAGGCGCAGCACGGCGAAGCGGCCCTGAAGGAGGCGCGCCAGCTCATGGACAGGCTCAAGCTGCCGGGTGAGTGCTATCTGCGCTCGGGCGACGTTGCCGGCACGATCATCGCCTTCGCCCGCGAAACCGGTTGTGACGAGATCGTGATCGGCGCCCGGGGCCTCGGCAAGGTGGCCGGCACGCTGCTGGGGTCGGTCACCAGCAAGGTGCTGCACCTGTCCCGGGTGCCGGTGACGGTCGTCAAGTAGGGCGGAGGGGGGCGCCCGCTACCAGCCGATGAGCCGGCCGTCCTTGTAGTCGAGGAACTGGCCGTTCTGGGCCGGGGTCAGCCCGTCGATCACGCGGATGATGCCGGCCACGCTTTCTTCCGGCGGGATGGCGCCGGGCTGGCGGAGGCTGGAGCCGAAGCCCAGCTCCCCGGGCACCGGCCGGGTATCCACCGTGCCCGGCGAGATCGCCGCGATCGTGATGCCCTTCTTCGCGGTCTCGAAGCCCAGCGTGTACACGATCATGTTGAGGGCGGCCTTGCTGGTCCGGTACTCGTACATCATGGACATCGCAGGCCCCTCCGCGAAGGAGCCGGCCTTGCTGGACAGGACCGCGATCTTCTTCTGGCTGGACCTGCCCACATGCGGCATGAAGGCCGACGCCAGCTTGGCCGGTCCGAGTGCATTGATCTCGAAACTGTTGCGAGCCTCGTCGTAGTCGATGGTGGCGGCGCCGCGCATCGCTGACATGTAGCGCGGCGTCTTCGCCGCATTGCTCAGAAGGACGTCGATGGGCTGCTCGCTGTACTTTGCAGCCAGCGCATCGATGGCGGCATGGTCGGTGACGTCCAGCTGCTCGATGGTGATGTCCGGATCGGCGCTCGCGAGCGCCTTGAGCTCGGTCGCGCCGGGCACGTCCCGCGCGGTGGCGATGACCTTCCAGTCCCGCGCCGCGTACTGGCGCACCAGCTCGAGGCCGATGCCCCGGTTGGCCCCCGTGATCAGGACAGTGGGCTGCCTTGCGGATTCTGCCCGGGCGAGCGGGCCCGCGCCGAGCGCGAGCAGGCACAGGACAAGGGTGCTGATGGAGCGCATGGGGCGGGTCTCCGCGGGTGAATGAAGGCGCATTCTGCCACGCGGGATGCCGGACGCCGGCGCCGGTGGCGGGCATCCCGGCGCCGTGACCGCAGCGGGGTCGGGATGCGCACCGGCGACCCAAGGCTCTGGCAGAATGGCCGGGTGGCTGAATCCGGCCACCGGCCCGGGGCGAAACGCGACACATGCAGCAGCACACCGAATCTGCCGGCAATGCCTTTGCCGCTGACCTTCTGGAGCGCGGCGCGTCCGGCTACGCGGGCTTTGCTGCGGCGCTGATGGTGGAACGCGACCCCGGCCTCAGGGAACGGGACGGCGCCGGGGCACCGGGTGCCTGGCGGGGTCACCTGACCCAGCGGGTGCTGGAACTGTCGGCGGCCGTCGCTGTTGGCGAGCACCGGCTGTTCACCGGCCGGGTCACCTGGTCGCGCAAGGCCTTCCGGGCGCGACAGCAGCAGGATGGCGATCTCAGGGCCAGCCTCGAGGCCCTGAGGGAGGTGCTGGCCGAACGCCTGCCGGCCCCGGCGGCCCCGCTGCCGCTCCACTACCTGGAGGCAGCGCTCGACAGCCTGGCCGGACCGCCGCCCGAGCCGGACGCTTCCGAACTCGATCCCCGTCGCGCCGATCACCGCCTGGCGCTGACCTACCTGGAGAAGGTGCTGGCCGGCAACATTGCCGACGCCATCAGCACGGTCACCGCGGCGGCCCTGAACGGCCTGGGCGCCGAGGCTGCCTACACCGATGTCCTGCTCCCTGCCCAGCGCGAGGTCGGGCGCCTGTGGCATGCCGGACAGATCGGGATCGCCGAGGAACACATGGTGACGGCCGCCACGCAGCGGGTCATGGCCGTGGTCGCCGACCGGGCGCCCCGGCAGGCGCCCAACGGCCGGACGGTGGTGGTGGCCGCCGTCTCCGGCAACGTCCACGACATCGGCCTGCGGGCCGCGGCGGATATCTATCAACTGGCGGGCTGGCGGGTGATCTTTGTCGGGTCCGACGTCCCCCTGATGGAGATCCCGTCGACGCTGACCTTCTTTGCCGCCGATCTCCTCATGGTCGGGGCGACGCTCGCCACCCATGTCGCCCGCGTCGAGCAGGCCGTGCAGTCGATCCGCAACCGCTGCGAGCGCCCGGTGAAGGTGCTGGTCGGCGGCAGTGCCTTCGACGAGGCCCCGGAGCTGTGGCAGAAGATCGGGGCCGACGGCTATGCGCCGACGATCAGCACTGCCCTGGAAGTGGGCAGTCGCCTGGTGGGCCTCGACGGCAAGAGTGCCGGGCAAGCCGGTCCCGCCTGATACACTTTCCGGCTGAAGGTGCGTCCCGCCGGGATCCAGGCACCGCCACCCCCGCCAGGAAAGTCCCCCGTTGCCATGAAGATCCCTGCTGCCTTACAGCCGCTCATCAATGACGGCGTCATCGACGAAGTGCTGCGCCCGCTGAAGAGCGGCAAGGAGGCGTCGGTCTATGTGGTGCGCTCGGGCGACCGGGTGCGCTGCGCCAAGGTCTACAAGGACGTCGCGCAGCGCAGCTTCAGGCAGCGCGTCCAGTATCAGGAGGGCCGTCGCGTGCGCGGCACCCGTCAGGCCAGGGCCATGGCCCGGAGCACCGGTTTTGGCCGCCGCGAGCAGGAATCGGTCTGGAAGACGGCCGAGGTCGAGGCGCTCTACCAGCTGGCGGGCGCGGGCGTGCGGGTGCCCGAGCCCCACGGCTACTTCGACGGCGTACTGGTGATGGAACTGGTGACCGACGCGGAGGGCCGGGCAGCGCCCGGGCTTGCTGACGTGGAGCACACGCCCGAACAGGCGCACGCCTGTCACCGCTTCCTGATCGGCCAGGTGGTGCGCATGCTGTGCGCCGGTCTTGTCCATGGCGACCTGTCTGAGTACAACGTGCTCGTCGGCGGCGACGGCCCGGTGATCATCGATCTGCCTCAGGCGGTCAGCGCGGCGGGCAACAACGCGGCCCGCGCCATGCTGCAGCGGGACGTGCGCAACATCACCAACACACTCGGCCGGTTCGCGCCGGACCTGCTGGAGACCCGCTATGCCGAGGAGATGTGGGCCCTGTACGAAGCCGGCCGGCTCACTCCGGCGACCGCGCTGACCGGCCGCTACGATTCTGACGAGAGTGCCGTCGATATTGCCGCCGTCGAGGCGGCCATCGACGAGGCGCGCGAGGAGGCGATCCGTCGCCAGCTCGGTCGCCTGCACGCGGAGGGCTGACACCGTGCTGTTCCGCAATCTCCTCCTGTACCGTCTCACCAGTGCGTGGACGCTCCCCCCGTCGGACCTCGAAGACATCCTCGCGCGCCGTCCCCTGCAGCCCTGCGGCGCCTTCGATCTGCGCACCCGGGGCTGGGTGCACAGTGGCTATGAGGATCGTTACCTCTATTCCCGCAGCGGCGAGCACCTGCTCGCCTTCGGCATCGACCAGAAGCTGCTTCCGGCCTCCATCATCAACCAGGAGGCAAAGGACCGGGCGGTGGTGCTGGCCGCCGAGCAGGGCCACCCGGTGGGCCGCCGCCAGATGCGCGACCTCAAGGCCCGGGTCACCGACGAGCTGCGCGCCCGGGCCCTGTCCCGGCGCCGGTCCACCTGCGCCTGGCTGAGCCCGGCCAGCGGCGTGCTGGTGGTCAACAGCGCGGCTCCCGCCGTCGCCGAGGAGCTGATCGAGCTGTTGCGGGACGGGCTGGGCGGTCTCGCCGTGCAGCCCGTTGCGACCCGGCAGGCACCTGCCGCGGCGATGGCCGCGTGGCTGACGCACGGTGATGCCCCGGGCCGCTTCGCCCTCGACGAGGATCTCGAACTCACTGCCATCGGCGGCGGCGCCACGATCCGCTACGTGCGCCACCCGCTGGACGGCCGCGAGATCAAAGCCCACCTGGCCGCCGGCAAGACGCCGACCCGCGTTGGCCTCGTCTGGAACGAGCGCATTGCCTTCCTGCTGCACCAGGATCTCAGGATCACGCGGGTGCAGTTCCTCGATGTCTACAAGGATGACAATGCCGCGGGCGAGAATGCCGAGGAGCAGTTCGACATCGATTTCGCGCTGATGACCGGCGAGCTCGGCCAGTTGATTGCCGAGCTTCTGGGCGTACTCGGCGGCGAGGAGACGGTGCAGGCCGAAGCCGCCTGACCACGCCGGCGCAGTGGCGCCGCCTCAGCCGCCGGCGGGTTGGCGACTGTGCAGTTCGTCGATGCGCCGGGTCACCACGGTGCCCCAGCGCCGCGCGAGCCGGCGGACCTCGCTCCAGGCGGTCACGGACGTGGTCCAGGTCAGGTCGCTGGTGCCGCCCGTGCCGGAGGGCGGGTCGGCGGCGCGCCGGTCCACGGCGCGGGCCAGCAGCTCGCCGCTCTCGGCATCCTGGATCTCGACCACCAGCGTGGCCTCGCCCACCTCGTCCAGATAGAAATCCTCGCGGCCCGGTCCCTCGGGCGGCACCCGGGACACGATATCGATCAGCGACGTGCGCACCAGAAGCACGTCCGCGCCGGTGTCCTCCGTCAGGCTGAGGCGGCGGCTCTTCGCGAGTTCTTCGCGGAAGATCTCCGTGACGGTGTCCACCAGTTTCTGCTGGTTCGCGGGGCTGAGCGGAAACTCACGCTCCTGGCTGCGTCGCATCGGGCTGCCGGCGCCCGGGCGGGTGGCCCGGAACTGCACCTCCACCGGGGCCAGGCGCATGCGGCTGTAGCCGGCGAGATCGATGTCGGGCTTCGCCCAGGCGTTCCTGAGTCCGGCGGCCTCGATGGGCACGAGGCCGTCGTAGTTTGCGCCCCCGGGCAGGGCCGCCGTACCGGGCCGCGTACAGCCGCCAGTGCCGATCGCCAGTAGCGCAGTGAGCAGGAGGATCCGCAATGCCGATGTCGTCATGACACGCACCTCAGGGTTTGCAGCCGGCAGTCCGGCTTGTCGAAGACCACCTGCACCGCGCTGATGGTCCGTTCCAGGAAGCCGCCCTCGCAGTAGGCAAGATACCACTCCCACATCCGGATGAACTCGTCGGGGTAGCCGAGCCCGCGAACCTCCTGCAGGCGGTGCATGAAGCGCTGGCGCCAGAGCTGCAGCGTGCGGGCATAGTCCAGGCCGATATCGTGCAGGTCCGCGATCTGCAGGTCGGTCATCCGCGCCACGGAGGCGAGCATGGTCCCCACCGAGGGCAGGGCACCGCCCGGAAAGATGTACTTCTGGATGAAATCAACCGACCGGCGGGCCTGCTCGTGGTGGCGGTCCGCCATCACGATGGCCTGCAGCACCATGCGGCCGGCGGGCTTCAGTCGCTCGCTGCACGTCCGGAAGTAGGTGTCGAGGAAGCGGTGTCCCACGGCCTCGATCATCTCGACGGACACCAGCTTGTCGAACTGCCCACGCAGGTCACGGTAGTCCTGGCCAAGCACCGTCACGCGCCCTTCCAGCCCGGCTGCCTGCACGCGTCGGGTGGCGTGGTCGAACTGCCTGCGGGAAATGGTCGTGGTGGTGACCCGGCAGCCGTACTTGCCCGCCGCATGCACGGCGAGCCCTCCCCAGCCGGTACCGATTTCCAGCAGGTGATCGGCGGGCCCGAGTTGCAGTTTGTCGCAGATCAGGTCGAGCTTGTGCAATGAAGCCTCTTCGAGCGAGGCGTCGGCTCGGGGAAATACCGCTGACGAGTACATCATCGCGGGATCGAGGAAAAGCCGGAAGAGGTCGTCCCCCAGGTCGTAGTGCGCGCGGATGTTCCGGCGGCTGCCCTGGCGTGAATTGCGGCGAACCCCGTGGGCGAGCTTCATCACGAGGCCGCTCAGTCGCGCGAGGCCCGACTCGAGGTGGTCCATCACCTCGCGGTTGACCGCCAGCAGGCGCACCAGGGCCGTGGGATCCGACACCGTCCACTTGCCGTCCATGTAGGCCTCGGCGGCGCCGACGGAGCCGCCGGCTGCGATCGCGAGCCAGGCCGAGGTGTCGTGGATACGCACGGTCACGTCGATGTCCGCGGGCGCAGGGCCAAAGCTGACGTTGCCCAGCGGGTCGAGTATCCGCAGGTGTCCGCGGGTCAGTCCGGCAAGGACGCGGAGCACGCCCGAGCGGGCCAGACGGCGGGACAGGCGGGGTTTGCCCACGGGCCGGGTCGCCGGCTCTGTCGCATCAAGGGTGTCTTCGAGGTCGTTCATGCCGCCGTCCTGTCCCCCGGGCGCGCCGCCGCATGATCGTACACCGGTGCGCCTTTGCGCCACAGCCGCAGGGCCTGCCAGTGGATCAGCGCGGTGATCCGCAGGGTGGCTAGCGGGTCGGTGGCCAGGACCCGCGCCAGGTTGCCGCCCGTCAGCGGCACACGCCGGAAGGACAGGTGGGCATCGAAACTGCGGCGCCCGGCCCGCCAGTTCTCGAGGGCGAGGGCGAGGTGCGGGCCCGGCGGCGCCAGCCGGCACCGGTAGTCCATGTCCATCGGCAGGAAGGGCGAGACGTGGAAGGTCTTGGCAAAATTGAATTTGTAGCCGCCATTGGCGATGGGTTCGCCCCGGCGCAGCACGTAGGGGTGCATTTCCCGCCAGGGCATGTTGCTGACCTCGAGCACCACGGTGTCCAGTTCGCCGCCGGCGTCGAAGCAGTAGAAGGCGCTGAGCGGGTTGAACACGTGGCCGAAATACCGCAGGTGGGTCAGCAGCCGGATGGGTCCGGCCGGCCGGGTCCCGGTCTTGTTCGCCACGAGAGTGCGGATGCTTCCGGCCAGTGGTTCGGCGGGATCGCCGTAGTGGTCGGCGCGGCGAAACCAGGCCGGCGCCGGCCGCCGTGCCGACCAGAGCCAGTGCGGGCGGAACACGTCGTCCAGTTCATCGAGGTCGAGGTACAGCATGGCGACGCGGTACTGGAACGCGTGCCGCACCGGGTGGAAGCGCCGGTGACTAACGCGTCCCTGATAGATACAGCTGTGCATCGTCCGTTTCCCCTGTCGGGCGCGCCTGGGGTGGGGCAGGCGCAAGGCCCGCGCGGTGCTCCAGCCCCGCACAGACGCGGGCAGCACTGCGGACCCCGTCCTCGTGAAAGCCGTAGCCCCAGTAGGCGCCGCAGTACCAGGTGCGCTGGCGGCCGCTGATCTCGGCGTGGCGCTCCTGGGCCCGCAGGCTGGCCGCGTTGAACACCGGGTGCGCGTAGCGGAGCCGGTGCACGACCTGGCGGGGGTCCACCGCGTCGCTGCTGTTCAGCGAGAGCAGGAATTGCCGGCGGGTGGGCAGGCTCTGCAGGCGGGTGAGGTTGTAGGTGACGGACACTCGTCCGGGACTGGCACCGAGTCCGCGGTGATAATTCCATGACGCCCAGGCGCGGCGGCGCCGGGGCAGCAGCCGCACGTCGGTGTGGAGCACGGCATCGTTGTCCTGGTAGCGCATGGCGCCCAGGATCTCCTGCTCGGCGGCGTTCGGGTCCCTGAGCAGGGCCAGCGCCTGGTCGCTGTGGCAGGCGAGGACCACTTGGTCGAACGTGGCGGGCGGCCGGCCCCGGGCCTTGACGACCACGTGCTCCGCGTGGCGCTCCACCCACTCGACGGGCGTGTCCAGCCACAGGCGGTCGCGCAGAGGGCGGGTCAGGGCCCGCACGTATTCGCGGGAGCCGCCGGTCACGGTCATCCACTGTGGCCGGCCTTCGACCTGCAGCAGGCCGTGGTTCTGGAAGAAGCGGCCGAAGTGCCGGGCCGGGAACGCGAGGATCTGGCCCGGTTCCGCCGACCAGATGGCGCCGGCCATCGGCAGCAGGTAGTCGTTCACCATGGGGCCTCTGAAGCCGCGGCCCTGGAGGAAGTCGCCGAGGCTCTGCTCCGGGTCCGAGTCCACCAGGGCGTCTCCCAGCCGGTTGAAGCGCAGTATGTCGCGCAGCATGCGGTAGAAGGCCGGCCGCAGCACGTTGCGCCGCTGGGCGAAGATCGCATCGAAGTTGTTGTCGCCGCGGTACTCGAGGCCGGTATGGGCACAGCGGAAGCCGAAACTCATGTCGCTGGCCTGCCAGGCGACCCCGAGTTCCCGGAGCAGGGCCGTGAACAGCGGGTAGTTGCGTTCGTTGAAGACGATGAAGCCGGTGTCGATGGCGAGGCGCTGGCCGTCCATGGCCACTTCGACGGTGTTGCTGTGCCCGCCCGCCGTGCTGCCGGCCTCGAAGACCGTCAGCTCCGCCCGTGAAAAGAGCCGGTGCGCGGTATAGAGCCCGGCGATCCCGCCGCCAATGATCGCAATCCGCACGTCCGGAACCCCTTTTGAAACGAAGTATGCTGGGCTGACATACGTTGCGGACGCCGGATTGGATGCACGGGCGTCCGCCAGGCACGCTGAATTGCCGGAGATGCGCCATGAGATTGCCCCCGTACCGGGTTTTGCCCGGCCTGTTGCTCCTCGCCGGGACCGCGGTGCTGACCGGCTGCGGAACCGCGCCCACCTCGCTGGCAGGGCTCAATGCCTCCTACGAGCAGGCCCTCGTCCGCACCGCCCCGCTCGCCGTCGTGCTGGATCCGGGGAGCGCGCGGGAGCAGGCGGCCTTTGCGCGCCTCCAGGACTATTTTGCGGGGACCACGGCGGCCTCCGTCCGCGAGAAGACGGCCGCCGTCTATGCGCCGGAGGCGTACCTCAATGACACGCTGGTGGGCATCGAGGGCGCCGCCGCCATCGAGGCCTACTTTGCCCGGACCCTGCAGCGGGCCACCGTGCTCGACGTGGAGTTCCTCGACCGGGCCCCGGCCGGCACCGACTGGTACGTGCGCTGGCGCATGACCGTCGAGGCGGACGGGCTGAACGGCGGCCGCCCGGTGCTCACCTACGGCGTCACCCAGTTCCGCTTCGACGGGCAGGGCCGGGTGCTGGTGCACAAGGATTTCTGGGACGCGGGCTCCGGGCTCTACGAGCAGTTGCCGGTGATCGGCGGCCTGGTACGTCGGGTGCGTGCGGCCGTCGAGGACGAGCAGCAGTGAGTGCCCTGATCGAACTGTGCGAACGGGGACTCGTGCCGGATGGTCTGGCCCGCTTCGGGATGCGCCGCCTGATGGCCGTGCGTCTGGCGGCCGAGTCCCTCGACCGCGGAGCCGCCGAGTTCGAGCAGTACCGGCGTCGTCTCGCGGAGCTCCGCCAGAGCCCGGTGGCCATCGAGACCGACAAGGCCAATGAGCAGCACTATGAGCTACCCCCGGGCTTCTTCCAGCGGGTCCTGGGGCCGCATCTCAAGTACAGCTGCTGCTGGTACGGGGACGGCGCCACGACCCTGGCAGAGGCGGAGGAGGCCATGCTCCGTCTCAGCTGCGAGCGGGCGGAGCTGGCCGACGGGCAGCGCATCCTGGAACTCGGCTGCGGCTGGGGTTCGCTCAGCCTGTGGATGGCCGGGCGTTACCCCGCGGCGCGGATCACGGCGGTCTCCAACTCGGCGCCCCAGCGCGAATTCATCCGGGCGCAGGCCAGGCTGCGGGGACTCACCAACCTGGCCGTCGTCACGGCCGACGCCAATGTCTTTGCGCCCGAGGGCCGCTTCGACCGGGTCGTCTCCGTGGAGATGTTCGAGCACATGCGCAACTACGCCACGCTGATGGAGCGCATCTCCACCTGGCTGGAGCCGGACGGCAAGCTCTTCGTGCACATCTTCTGCCATCGCTCGCTGATGTATCCCTTCGATATAGCGGGGGAGGACGACTGGATGGCGAAACACTTCTTCACCGGGGGACTGATGCCTGCCGAGGACACGCTGCTCCACTTCCAGGATCATCTGCGCCTGGAGGAGCAGTGGCGCGTGCCGGGCACCCACTACCAGCGCACCGCCAATGACTGGCTCGCCAACCAGGACCGCGAGCGCGAGGCCGTGCTGGCCGTGCTCCGCGAGGCCTACGGGGCCGAGGCCGGGCGCTGGTTCCAGCGCTGGCGCATGTTCTTCATGGCCGTTGCGGAGCTCTTTGGCTATGCCGGCGGCACCGAGTGGATGGTGGCCCACTACCGGTTTCGCCGATGAGGTGCCAATGCTGACGCTCGCCCTGTCCGGACTCGTTGCCGCGCTCGCCCTGATGGCGGCCGCCTGGCTGCTGAGCCTGCGGATGCGTAACGCGGGCATCGTCGACGTGTTCTGGAGCATCGCCATCGCCGGCGCCGGCGTCACCTGGCTGATCGGGGCGCCCGATGGCGGATTCCGGGGAATGCTCGCCACCGGCCTCACGATGATCTGGGCCGCCCGGCTGGCGCTGCACATCGCGTGGCGGGGCCGGGGCAAGCCGGAGGACCGCCGCTACCGGGAGATCCGGGCCCGCAACGAACCGAACTTCGCGCTGAAGAGCCTGTGGCTGGTCTTCGGCCTGCAGGCGGTGCTCGCCTGGCTGGTGGCGATGCCGCTGCTGGGCGCCGTGCTCGGTACCGCGCCGCCCGGCATCCTGGACGCAGTCGGTCTGGCCCTGTGGACGGGTGGCCTGCTCTTCGAAAGCGTTGCCGACTACCAGATGTACCGCTTCCAGCAGCGGCCCGATGCTGCCGACGCGGTCATGGATCAGGGCGTCTGGCGCTACAGCCGCCACCCCAACTATTTCGGCGAGTGCCTGCTCTGGTGGGGCATCGGCCTGATCGCGCTGGCGGGCGGCGCCTGGTGGAGCCTTGGCGGCCCGCTGCTGCTCACGTTCTTCCTGCTCAAGGTCTCGGGCGTTGCGCTGACCGAAAAGGACATTGCGGCCCGCCGACCGGCGTACCGGGACTATATCCGGCGCACCGGTGCCTTCATCCCACGGCCACCGCGCTAGGGGCACACGGCCTGGCTCCCCCGAATCCCGCCGCCTGGATTCCTGGGCAGGACGGTGCCGGGCACCGTGGAACGGGCCGGGCCGTACCCGGTAGACTTGATCGCCCCGCCACCTGACAGGAAGCAGGGGGGGATTGTCCCCTGCAAAGTCCGCAACACCCGTTACGACCGCAGCAAGGGAGTGAGCCGTGCTGATCCAAGTCGCCGCGCAGACTGGCACCTTCCTGTTGCTGGCTTTCCCCGCGCTGTTCTCGATCATCAACCCTCTCGGGGGTGCGTTCGTGTTTCTTGCCGCCACGCGGGGACTCTCTGCGGAGGCCAGCAGGCGCCTGGCACGTCTGGTGGCGACCTACAGCTTCATCACGCTGAACGTGTCCATGCTGATCGGCGCCTTCGTGCTGCGCATCTTCGGCATCTCGATGCCGGTGCTGCGTCTGGCGGGCGGCATCATCATCGCCCTGACGGCCTGGAAGCTCCTGAATGCCGAGGACAACAGTGCAGAGCGAGGTGCCGTCCTCGAGGAGGCCGGCGGGCGCGATGCCAGCCACCTCGCCTTCTATCCGCTGACCATGCCAATGACCACGGGTCCGGGAACTATCGCGGTGGCCATCGCGCTGGGTACCGGCGGCGGGGGTGCCGGGGCCGACAACCTCCTCGTCTTCGCCGTGCAGGCCCTGGTGACAAGCACCCTGATCTGCCTGTTGATCTACCTGCTGTACCGGTCTTCGAACCGTATCGCGCGGGCCATCGGCCCGACCGGTACCAACATCGTCGCCCGTCTTTCCGCCTTCCTGCTTTTCTGCATAGGCATCCAGGTCATGTGGTCCGGCATTGCCGGACTCGTCAGCACGCTGCAGTAGCGCAGCCCGGCCAGACCTGCCCGGCTTGGCGGGCAGGCAGGTTGAGACTGGTTCGCAATTGTCCGCCGGATCGACATCGGCACGGGAATGGCGCCCTGCACCATGAGGCTTTGTGTGACGGAATTCCTGCCGCCGCGCCTCTCGTCGGAGGATCGTTGCGCCCGGGCTCGAGGGGAGGCAACTCATGGCGAATGGCATCACACGCGTCTGCATCGCGGGGCTGGTGCTGTGTGTCTATGGCTGCAATGGCGGGTCAGGCACTGACGCAACGGCAGGCTCTGCGCAAAGTGCGGCCGCCGGCTCCAGGGCTTTACAGACGACCGCTCCCGCCCGATCGTCGTTGCTGGCGCGGGCCGCTGCCGCGGGCAACAGCGACCCGCTGATTCTGCCCGGCTTCCAGCCGCTGTCGACTGATGGCGCCGGAATTCACCTCGGCGTGGGACGCCGCTATGACTGGGGTGGGCAATTGTTGCCGGCGGCGATCGAGTCCCGTGGCCTGGCTATCGCGGGATCCATGCAACTCGTCGTACGTTCAGATGGCGCCGAAGTGCCCATAGTGGTCACCGGCAACCAGGTGATCCACTCGGGTGGCGACAAAGTCGAGATCCGGGCCACCGGGACGGCTGCAGGCGCGCTTCAGATCGAGACCCGGACGGTCGTCGAGTACGACGGCATGGGTGTCGTCGATGTAGTGCTGGTGCCGAAGCAGCCGGTGGCAATAGACCAGATCGACTTCCGGGTCAGCGTAATGCGATCGCCTGAGCAGCAGGTGCTCGGCTTTTCCTCGGCGAACATCTATTGGCCCGGCCGGGAGAAATTCCTGGAGCCGTGTTACCGCGGCGCCTACAAGAGCGTGATCGGCTTCGTAGGGCGGCAATCGTCCTTCTGGTGGCTCGCTGACCAGTCGGATGGCTGGGCAGCAGCGGCCCAGCCCTCGACTGAGATCCAGTGCACGCAGACGGAGCTCCAGCTCAAGCAGCCCATCGTCATCGGGGCCCGGCTCCTGACGGCTCCGGTCCACTATCGCTTTGCGTTCCTGGCCACGCCAGTGCGCGACCTGACGCCGGAGTTCCGTTCGAACCGTATTGTCGCCAACCTGTCGGCCGACGAGGCCCGCGTGGGCAACATCAACCTGTACTGGACCAACGCCACTGCCCACTTCGCATTGCCCTATCTGGATTATCCACGGGGCGCCCTCCAGCGCCTCAGCGCTGCCGATATTAAGGCGTACCCGGGGGCGACGCTCAATGCCGAGCACGTCCAGCACTGGCGCGGCCGCGGCATCGAACGCCTGCCATACATCTCACTGCGTGCGATATCGCCGCTGGACCCCGACGCACAGGTGAATCTCCCGCAATGGAAAGCAGAGCCGCTGAGAACGACCGGACTGGAGGTGGATGGCCCCTACACCATTGCCTTCGTGCGTCCGCTCGTTTCCTTGCGGGCGGACAGCTTCGTGGACTATCAGCTTGAGCGACTGGCTGACATCGCAGACCGGCTGGACGTCAGGGGCTTCTATTTCGATCAGGCAGGGCCGATCGGGTCGACCAATGCCGCGCACGTTGCACCGGATCCGGCCGGTTCGGTGAGGTCCGCAACCGATGTGCTCGCCATGCGCGGCTTCTTCAGGCGTCTGGCAACCATGCTCCATGCGAAGGGACAGCCCGGGCTGATCTACGTGCACAATTCGGCCGCTCCCGTCATTCCTGCCTATACCTTTGTCACCGGGATGGTGCAGGGTGAGGAACTCAATACGGTTGCGGCCATCAGCAACTTCGACTACCAGGGGTCCGTCCCGCTGTCCTATATATGGCCCCTCTATTCCCCCCAGAGCTCCGGTGTACCGACCGTATGGCTCGAAGAGCTGTGGTCGGAGGTGTTCGCGGAGCAGCGTCCGCCGGAGTATCGGACTGACGTGCGCGGCTGGATCGATTCAGAGGGCTACCATCGTGCCTGGCGGAATTTCATGTCGCTGGCCCTGTTGCACGACATACCGGTCTGGACCAACGCGCCGGTTTCGCGACGCGAGGCCCTGTATGGACAGCTGGATGGCTTCGGCGTCGGGGAAAGCACCTTCATGGGCTACTGGGAATCTCAATCAGCCGGGCCGGACCAGCCGGTCCTGATCAGCGCTTACCTTCGCCCCGACGTGCCAGCCATGCTCGTCATCGCGGCCAACCTGACGGCAAGCCCGCAAACCATTTCGCCCGACGCCATCGGGAACCGGTTTGCGGCCGCCAATCTGCCTGCGGCACTGCGTGACGTTGTCGCGCAGTACGCAACGACGGGAACCCCGTCGGTGATACCGCCGCATGACTTCGCCCTGATCGACATCCGCTAGCGGCTTGCGGGCGGCAGTCCGGGACAGGACCGGCAAGCGCGCCGCCCCGGCGCTGCTCAGAGCTGCAGGATTCGGCCGAGCGCCTTGCGCTCGCGTACCAGGTCCGCGAGGGTGTATTCCGCGAGTACCGCGTAGAAGGCCCTGACGGCCCGGTCCAGCACCCTCTTGAGCTGGCAGGCGGGAGTGATCACGCAGGTGTTGGTCTGGCGGTTGAAGCACTCTGCCGGCAAGGCGTCGGCCTCGCTCAGGCGGACCACGTCGGCCACATTGATCTCGGCCGGTGGGCGGCCGAGCGTTATGCCGCCACCCTTGCCGCGCACGTTGGTGAGGAAGCCGTGCTTGCCCAGGAAATGCACCACCTTCATGAGATGACTCTCGGAGATCCCGAAGGCCGTCGCAATCTGGGCGATGGTTGCACGCCGGTCCGGGTCTATCGCGAGATAGATGAGCACGCGCAGACAGTAGTCGGTAAAGGCGGTGAGCCGCATCGTGTGTCCTGTCGCCGGCGCTGCCCGCGCAGCAGCAGAAAAGGGCAGCCGGGTGCCGGCCCGGCCGCCCTTCATTATGCCTCACGAGAGCCTCAGGCGGCTTCGGCGATCCCTCCCGATGTCACGGGCACCCGCCGGCCCCGCAGCAGCCTGAGGACATAGGCGCAGAGAAACAGGGCGCCGGCAGCAAACACGATGTCGCCCGGTACCCGCAGCCAGACCAGGAACTCCATGGTCGGGGAGTGGATGATCTCGGGCGAGCGTGCGTACCAGAGACCCTCCGTGATGCTCGCCGCCGCCTGGTAGATGCCGGCCGGCACCAGCGACATGAAGACCATCATCGCGAGTCCGGCGTTGAGGCCCCAGTAGGCCGGCGCCAGCAGCCGGTCGGCGTGCTGCAGGCGCGGATACAGGCCTCGCAGGCAGAACAGCATCAGGCCGATGCCCAGCATCCCGTACACGCCAAACAGCGCTGCGTGCCCGTGGGCGGCCGTCAGGTTGAGTCCCTGCACGAAGTACAGCGAGGCCGGCGGGTTGATGCTGAAGCCGAGCAACCCGGCGCCGACGATGTTCCAGAAGCCGACCGCCACGAAAAACAGGATGGGCCACCGGTACGTGGCCACCCACGGCGCGGCCCTGCTGCGCCGGTAGGTCTGGAGGCCTTCCATGCCCACCAGTGCCAGCGGCACCACCTCCAGCGCAGAGAACACGGCGCCCAGCGCGATGACGGAGGTCGGGGTGCCGGTGAAGTACAGGTGATGCAGGGTGCCGAGGATGCCGCCGAAGAGGAACACGACGGTCTCGAGCACGATGGCCGAGTTGGCCGTGCTCGCGCGCACCAGGCCCAGCCTCAGGAAGATCAGCGCGATCACGGCGGTGGCAAACACCTCGAAGAAGCCCTCGACCCACAGGTGCACGAGCCACCAGCGCCAGTATTCGACCATCGAATAGTGGGTTTCCTGGCCCCACACCAGAGACGTCGAGTAGAACCCGCCGATGCAGAGCGCCGACAGGAAGACCATCGCAATGAGTCCACGGCTCTCGGTAGGGCGCCGCAGGGCCGGCCACAGCGCGCGGCCGATCAGGAAGAGCCAGAACAGGAGGCCGATGAACAGGAGGATCTGCCAGATCCGGCCCATGCTGGTGAACTCCAGCCCCTGGTTGCCGACCCAGAAGGAGAAATCGACGCCGCGGTCCTGGATGGTGCCGAGCCAGCCCGTCAGGGTGGAGCCCACGACGATGGCAATCAGCGCCCAGAACAGCAGATCCACGCCGGCCTTCTGCAGCTTCGGCTCCTCGCCGGACAGCAGCGGGGCGATATAGAGTCCGGTGGCGAGCCACGCGGTGGCGATCCAGAAGATGCCGAACTGCGTGTGTATGGTGCGGCTCACGACATAGGGCAGGACTTCCGCCAGCGGCAGTCCGAAGAAGGCCTGGCCTTCGACGGCGTAGTGGGCCGTGATCGCCCCGAGGCAGATCTGCGCCAGGAAGAGCCCCGCGACCACGAAGAAATACTTGCGGGTGGCCCGCATCGAGGGCGTGGAGCGGGCGTTGAGCAGCGGGTCGGATGCCGGCACGGGTGCCGGGCCGGTCTCGTGGTGCGCGCTGTGATACCAGACCATGGCCGCAATTCCCGCGATCAGCAGGATGATGCTGACCACTGACCAGATTGCAGCACCGGCGGTCAGGGTGTTGCCGACCAGGGGTTCGTGCGGCCAGTTGCTGGTGTAGGAGAGGCCCGTTTCGCCCGGGCGATCCGTTGCCGCCGACCACGCGGTCCAGAAGAAGAAGGCGGTCAGCGCGGCGCGATCAGCGGAGTCAGACACCGTGTTGGCCGTCATCGCGTACTGCTCGCGCAGCGTCCCGAGTTCGGCGTCATCGCCGAAGAGGGCGCTGTAATGGGCGGCTACCGCGCGTATGGCGGCGGCCCGTTCGGCCGTGACCGTGATGGTGTCGCGGGCAGCGTCATAGGTATTGCGGCGGAAGTCCCGGACGATTGTGGCGCCCAGGGCGCCCCGCTCGGCGAGATCGAGTTGCTCATGGGATCTTGCGTGTATACGTCGGGCCTGCAGTTCCCGCAGTTCCAGCACCTCGCGGTGCAGCCAGTCGGCTGACCAGTCGGGAGCGACATAGCCGCCGTGTCCCCAGACGCTGCCCAGCTGCTGTCCGCCGGCCGCCAGCCATACCTGCTGGCCGCGGCGTATGTCCGCCGCGGTGAACAGCGTGCTGCCGTCATCCAGCACCACGGCCTGCGGGATGGGCGGGGCTGCGAGGTAGATCTCCCGGCCCATCCAGCCGAGTACCGCAAAGGAGAGGACGAAGACGAGCGCCAGGAGCTGCCAGAGTCTGCGTGTGGGCTGCATGATGAAATTCCGCGGGATTGTTGAGGGAGGGGCTATTGCCGGATGAAGTCAATGACGATCGCGCCGGGTTCGCGCTGGCGATATTCGATCGTCACGGCATCACCGTAGCGATGCCGGAGCTGTGAGAGCAGCGGCAGCGGGTCGTGGTCGTTGAAGAAGCGCATGGTTTCACCCGGGCCCAGCGCGTCCAGGGCACCGAAGATCGCGGCATGGCGAAACCGCTTGGCGATGCCTCGGGCGTCGAAGGGATAGAGAGCGTCCGGGGACAGGTGGGCATGGGACATGGGCTTCTCCGGGGGTGGGTTGTCGGGATTGTCGGGCAGCACGTCAAGAAGATGTATAGAGAATGACGGTTATATTACCCAGCGCGCAAAATAGAAGCAAGATACTGGATAGATCTTTAGAGGGTTCGCGCGCGGGGCGCCACAAGGAAGGTCTTCCGCTGCCGGTGTGAAACGAGGCCCGGGCAGGCCGGGCAGGCCAGGCAAGTCGGGCAGGCTAGGCAAGTCGGGCAGGCCAGGCAGGCGGGGAAGGCGGGCTATCCGTTGCAGGTGGTGGCGATCAGCCAGTAACAGGGGCCGTCCACTCCCGGCAGATGCGGCCGCTTTGTGCCGTGGTCAGCGGCTCGCCCGTCAGCCCGCACTGGCTGCCGCTGTCCCCGGTGAGGAAGTGGGCACACTGCCGGCACACGCCGAAGGCGCGCTGCCCGTTGATCTGTTGCAGTGCTGCCAGCAGGCTTCGCAGTGTGCCGTCGAGTTCCGCCGCCCCGACGCTGAGGCCCTCGAGGGCCGTCTCCAGCCGCCCGGTCCAGCTTCCCTGCAGCGCGGCCTCACCGGCGGGTGTCAGCGAAAGGCGGAGCCGCTTGCCGTGACGGCTGTCCGGTGCCTTGCAGAGCAGGCCCCTGCGTTCCAGTACGGCAAGCGTCTGCGACACGGTGCCGCGGGTGATGCCGAAGTATTCGGCAATGGCAATCGGCAGGTTGCTGTAGTGGTTCGCCTGCGCGAGGTAGTGCAGGACCTGAACGTGAATGGGCAGCAGGCCGTGCCGGGCGGCATCCTCGCGCAGTGATTGCTGGATCAGCCCGCCGAGGCGCTCGAGCAGAAGCGCGGTATTGGTCATGGGCGCAATGTAGGGCCTCGATGCATGGCTTGACAACCGCTGTGTAGCGACTCTAAGCTTCTGTATGAAGCGAGTCGATACATAAAAGCGCTTCCTATGGAAAGTCTTTTCTATACAAGATCTTGTGAAGGAGAGTCTCATGCATCGCCGGTTTGTCGCACGGACTGTCGCACTGACTGTCGCCCTGCTGGTCACACCCCCCCTGACTGCCGATTCCGGAGTGCCGTTCCCGGCCGGCTACCGCGACTGGCACCACGTGAAGAGCATGGTGATCGGGGAGGGCCACCCGCTGTTCGCCGCCTTCGGCGGCATCCACCATCTTTATGCCAACCCCAGGGCCGTGGCCGGTTATCGGTCAGGGACCTTCCCCGACGGTGCCGTCATCGTGTTTGACCTGCTGGAGGCCACACCCGCCGACGGCGCACTCACCGAGGGCGCGCGCAAGGTGGTCGGCGTGATGCACAAGGACGCGAAGAAGTACGCTGCGACCGGCGGCTGGGGCTTCGAGGGTTTTGGCGGCGGCGACAGCACGAACCGCGTGGTCGGCGATAATGCAGCCGGCGCCTGTTTTGGCTGCCATGCCCCGCAGAAGGACAGGGACTTCGTCTTCAGCGGCTTACGTGACTGAGAGTGGAAGGACAACCCGCCCATGACCGCCGAAATCAGCCGACTGCACACCGGCCCCCGGATGAGCGAGGCAGCCATCGCCCGGGGGCTCGTTTTCCTCGCCGGGCAGGTGGCCGAGGACGACCAGCAGGACATCACCGGCCAGACGCGGCAGGTGCTGGCGTCCATCGACAGGCTGCTGGCCGAGGCGGGGACTGACAAATCGAGGGTACTGATGGCGCAGATTTTTCTGGTCGATCTTGCCGACTTCGCCGCGATGAATGCCGTGTGGGAGGGCTGGGTGAGTCCGGGAAATGCGCCGGCGCGGGCGACGGTCCAGGCGCGGCTGGCGCGCCCGGGCTGGAAGGTCGAGATCCTGGTGACCGCGGCGTTGCCCTGATTCCGCTGGCGACGGGCATGTGCTGCCCCCTGATACGGGCGCGTGGTCCCCGGGCGTGAACCCGCATCTGCGGCGGTTACGGGACCGGCGACGGCCGGGGCGGAACCCGCCCCTCCAGCACCACGACGCTGCGAGGCTGGCTCCGGTACTGCGGTTCGGTAAACGGTGCCTGGTCCGGGGGTGGCACGATGTCCAGCGGCGATGCGCGGGCGGTGTCGACCGCCAGGTGCCAGGTCCAGCCTCGCAGCACGGGCAGTTCAACCGGTTCGCTACGGTCGGACATGTTCACCAGCACCTGCAGCGGACCCTCGCCGGGACCGAAGCCTGCGAGCGTGAAGGCAATGAACCGTCCGTCCGGATCTTCCCACGGCAGGCGGCCGGGCTCGCGGCCCTGCCAGGCGATGTCCGGCAGGCCGGTGGCGGGGTCGGCTTCGCCAGTCAGAAAGCGGGGCCGTGACAGACACGGGTGCCGACGGCGCAGCGCGATCATCTCGCGCACGAAGCGCAGCATGTCGCCATTGGCCGTCGTGAGCCGCCAGTCGAACCAGGAGATCTCATTGTCCTGGCACCAGGCGTTGTTGTTGCCCTGCTGGGTACGCAGCACCTCGTCACCCGCGAGCAGCATGGGCACGCCCTGGGAGAGCAGCAGCAGCGCGATGCCGTTGCGCGCATCCTGTGCCCGGCGCGTGAGGATGGCCTCATCCAGGGTGTCGCCCTCGGTGCCGCAGTTCCAGCTCAGGTTGTTGTCCCAGCCGTCCCGGTTGGCTTCGCCGTTGGCCTCGTTGTGCTTCTCCCGGTAGCTGACGAGATCGGCCAGCGTGAAGCCATCGTGTGCGGTCAGGTAGTTGATGCTGTGCGCGGGGGAGCGGTCGCTGGCGGCATAGAGATCGCTGCTGCCGGCGAGGCAGGTGGCCATCTCGCCGGCGAGGCCGGTGTCGCCGCGCAGGAAGCGGCGCAGCGTGTCGCGGTAACGGCCGTTCCATTCCGCCCAGGAATGCCCGGGAAAGTTGCCCACGTGGTAGAGGCCGGCGGCGTCCCAGGGCTCCGCGATCAGCGTCGTGTCCGGGAATGCGGCCTCGACCATCCACGGGAAGGACGGTTCGGCCATCGGCGCGCCGTCGGTGCCGCGCACGAAGACGCTCGCCAGGTCGAAGCGGAAGCCGTCCACGCCCAGTTCCCGCACCCAGACCGTGAGCGCGTCCAGCAGCAGCCGGCTGACCACGGGATGATTGCAGTTGATGGTGTTGCCGCAGCCGGTGTAGTCGCGCAAGCCGTTGCTGTCCTGGTGGTAGAAGACGTCCGGCAGTACGCCCTTGAAACTGATTACCGGGCCCGCCGCGCCACCCTCTGCCGTGTGATTCAGCACGACGTCCAGCAGCACGCCGAGCCCCGCGTCGTGGAAGGCCCGCACCATGTTCCGGAATTCCTCCACCGCATCCGCGGCATCCGGTGTGGCGCAGTAGCCGGGGTGGGGGCTCGCCAGCGCCACCGGGCTGTAACCCCAGTAGTTGGGCAGCCCGCGGTCGGCAACCCCCTCCGGAACGTCCTGGGCGTCGAAGGCCGCCACGGGCAGCAGCTGCACGTGGGTGATGCCGAGGTCGAGCAGGTAGGGAATCTTCTCCACCAGGCCGGTAAAGGTGCCCGCGTGGGCCACGCCGGATGAGGGGTGGCGGGTGTAGCCCCGCACATGCAGCTCGTAGATCACTGCGCTCTCCAGGGGGCGGGGCTCAGATGCACGGACCGTCCTTGTCGGCGCATTTCGGGTCACGACGCCGCGATAGCCGAGTGGCCCGCCCGGGCGCCAGTCGCGGCGGGACCAGCGGGCCGGGCTGACGGCGCGGGCGAGGGGATCGAGCACCTCGTGGCGCACCGCACCGCTGCCGTCACCCGCGGCCCCGCCCGGCATCGTCACGCGCCAGTTGTAGAGCGTGCCCGCCGGCAGTTTCGCCACGCCCACGTGCCAGTGGAAGGCGTGACGGTGCACGCGGGGATCGAGCCTGATTACCTGGAACGGCGCGTCGTCGCTTGCCCGCCGGTAGAGCAGCAGTTCCATGCCGGTGGCGGCCCGGCTGTAGATCGCGAAGTTGGTCTGCGCGCGGTTCCAGGTGGCCCCGGGCGGCGAAGGCACGCCCGTCGCCGTGCGGTGCTCAGTTGTCACCAAAGATCCGCAGCCAGTCAAAGCGCATGCTCACGACCAGCCAGCCGCGCGCATTGGCGGCCTGCACCGAGGCCTGGTTGTCCTCGTCGTAGAGGTACTCCCGTTCGAAGTCGTCGTGCCGCACCAGGAGCTGCAGCGTGGGCGGATTTCCCGATGTGCCGCGTCCGTCCTGGCTGTAGCGGAGCATGTCAATGTCGCCGCCCGAGCCCACATTGCCGACCGCCAGGATCGGGCGCCGCCCGATGTGCAGGTCGATGAACAGCGGCTTGCTGGCGCCGTCGCTGAGCGCGTGGACGGTGCGCAGGCGACGGATGACCAGCTGCCCGTCCTCCTCGCGCAGCGTGCTGACCACGCTGCTGCCGATGACGTCGTCCGCCGGAATGCCGTACATGTCTTCGGCGAGCGCCCGGACCAGGTCGATGCTGCCGGTGGTCACGACGAACACCCGGAAGCCGTTGGCTTTCAGGTAGCCCATCAGCTCCTGCATCGGGGCGTAGACCAGCCCGGTATAGGGCCTCGCGAAGCGGGGGTGTTGCGCGGTTGCGAACCAGGAGCGAACCTCGCGCCTGAAGCCCTCCTGGGTCTGGCCGGCGTGCGCGGCGGCGACCAGCTGCAGGACCGCGTCATCGCTGGCCTCCTGCAGATACTTGCTGCCGAGTTCCAGGGCGGCCTGGTAGGGCAGGCGATTGCGCCACTCGGGGTGGCCATCGGCGATCGCGCGCAGCCGTTGCAGGGCGAACATGCCCTGCGGCCGCGGCTTCTCCGGCCACAGCGTGCCGTCGTCATCGAACACGGCGATCCGGTCATTGGGCGTGACGTAGCCCCCGCTGCCGGGGGTCGTGACCGTGCTCACCCAGGCCACGATGCGCGCCTTGACCGCGTTGTCCCGCCACGAAGGCAGAAGATCGGCGGCGGGAGCCGGTGCGGCGCCGGTGAGCAGGGCCAGGAGGACGAGGATTCGTTGCAGCATGGGAGCTTCGGTCACGAAAACCTGCAGAGTATAGACGCCTGCGGATGCCGCGGCAGGGTTGCGGGCGGGCAACGGAAACATCCTGAAAGTGTGGGCCACGACGCCTGAAACGCTGCGGGCGGCACCGGGGTGTGAAGAGCATCAAGGGCGGGGGTGACGGAAGGTGTCAGCATGTTGCCGATGCGGCCCTTTGTAGAAGTCCCGTTCTTCGTCCCGAACCCGCTGCTGGCCGCGGCGGCGGTGCGCCTGCGGCATGCGGTCACCCTGCCGGGGGGTATCGCCGTGCTTTCCGGGGGGCCGGGAGTGGGCAAGTCGGCCCTGGTGCGCCACGCGCTGGCACCGGCGGCCGCGCAGATCCAGTTCCTGCCGCTCGACCTGCGTCACGGGGATGCCGACGAATTCGGCGGCCTGCTTCTTGCCGGACTCGATGCCGGGAACGAGTCGCCGATGCCTGCCGCCTGGCCGGCGCGGATTGCCGATCTGCTGCGGGGCCGGTTATCCGACCGGCAACTGATCATCTCCCTGGACCTGGCCGGCCTGAACGTGGAGCTGGCCCGCCGCCTGCTGCGGCTCGTGAGCCTGACCAGCGACCTGGCCACTCCGGTGTCTTTCATTCTGCAGGGCCCCCACACACTCCATGCCCAGCTCGACGTGCCGGGCATGATCCACGTTCGCCAGCGGGTCAGCTTCCGCACGCGGCTGCGGCCGCTCACGCTGCTTGAGGTGGCCGGGTACCTGCGCCATTGCCTGTCCGCGGGCGGGCGGGATGCCGAGACCGTGCTCGCGGTGAATGCGCCGGCGAGCGCCTACCTGTACACCGGCGGCGTGCCGCGGCTGCTCAACACGCTGGTGGATGCGGCGCTGGGTGAACTGCAGGCCCGCCAGCAGAAGCGCATCGACGCCGACACGATTCGCACGGTGGCCGACCAGCTGGGCTGGAAGCCCCTGGCCGGGCGAACCGCGGCCAGCCCGCCGGCGAGCGCCGCCGTGGCGATACCGTCGATGGCGGCGCGCGTCGCCGTAGCGGCACCCGCGGCTGCAGCGCGCGTCGAGCCGCCGTCCCTGCCGGCGACGGATATCACCGGGAGACTGCTGGCAGCCGATGCCAGTTCCGTGGTGCCGACGGGCACGAACGAGCCGGCAACCGCCCCCGAAGCCGCCCGCATTCCAGCGCCAGTGCCCGCCAGCGGCTCTGCGTCAGCGCCGTCCACCCCGTCCGCCATCCCGGCCATGAATCCCGACGACCCGGGCGCCACCGGCATGCTGCGCCTGGAGGACCTGGACGAGCGCTTTGCCGAGACCCTGTTCTCGGAGGATTCCGGCCACTTCAAGGTACTGATCGCGGGCGGTCGCCCCGACTGAGGCGGCCGCTTTCCGTTATCGTTGGGCCATGTCCGGCCCCTGTGAACTCTGCCTGTCCCCGGCCACGCCCCCGCTCTGGCGGGACTCTGCCTCGAGGGTGGTGCTGGCGGGCGATCCGGACTACCCGGGATTCCTGCGCGTGGTCTGGCAGGCGCACGTCCGGGAGATGACCGACCTGGCGCCCGACGAGCGGGTGCAGTTCATGGCCGTGGTCTGGGCCGCAGAGGCGGCGCTGCGCGAGCTGCAGGCGCCGCTCAAGATCAATGTGGCATCGCTCGGCAACCAGGTGCCCCACCTGCACTGGCACGTGATCCCGCGCTTTGCGGATGACGCCCATTTCCCGGATCCGGTCTGGGCGCCCCGGCGACGCGCGGGCGTAGCCCACGGGCTGGATGTGGCGGCGCTCAGCCGGCGCCTTGGCGAGCTGCTCGGCGACTGATGCTCAGGCCGACAGCGTGCGCCGTTCGCCGTCGTCGAACACGAGTTGCTGTTCCGGCCAGCGCACGGCAGCGAGCCGCCCTGTAAACGCGGTGCGCCTGCCCTGGGCACGCTCCCGGTAGCGGACCCCGACCGAGAAGTCCACGCAGAAGGCGTTGCGCTCCGGATTGAGCCAGGCCTCGGCCGGCATGCCGGCAAACAGGTCGCGCTCGCCCCGGGAGTAGGCCGCCCCGGCGGCGTGATCGGCCCAGCGCCAGTAGTGCCCGAAGATCACCGGTATCGCATCCCGGTAGTCCTTCCACCAGGCAATGCGGTCTACCATCCGCCACTTGCCGCTGGCGTAGAAGCTCTTTTCGGCAACGCGTTCGACGCCGGAAGTCACCACCCGCACCGGGTTCGACATCTGGAAGTGCTCATCCACGGCGCCGATGCCGGGGAGGAGCTGCAGCGCGAAACTCTCGTCTTCCAGGTGCCTGGCGAAGCGCCGCGCTTCGTCGTCGGCCAGGGCCCGGATCGGGGCCCCTGCGGCCCATGCCTGGCTCGCGCGCTCGTGGTGGTCGTGGATCTCGCGCACCGTGGCGGTGGCCAGTCCCTGGCCAAGCGCGGTGAGCGACGCCGGGTGCCAGGCCGCATGCACGATGCGCAGATCCTCCCGCTCGAGAGCGAGCGGCAGGCTCGCGATGAAGGCCACGATCGCGTTGCGCTGCCCGTCATCGGCGGCCGGCCGGCAGTCCGGAAACCGGCCCCTGGCGCGGTCATGGTCCCCGGCAAAGAACCAGCCGTTGCCGGTCTTGGGCACGCCCCGGAGCACGTTCAGCTCGTGATTGCCGAGCACGCACTGGGCCCTGCCCGCGCGGACCAGCGCGGCGACCCGCGTCATCACGCCCGGGCTGTCGGGCCCGCGGTCGCAGAGATCGCCGACGAAGACGAGACGGCGTCCGTCGGGGTGTGAACCGTCATCCCGGTAGTTGAGGACCGCAAGAAGGCTCGCCAGCGCATCGAGTTCGCCGTGCACGTCGCCGATGATGTCGAGCGGGCCGGAAGCGAGCGGCTGGATGGCACCCGAGGTGCTGCGGTCAGAAGGCAGAAGAGGCGGCATGACGCGGATGAAATGAGCGCAGTTGGCGGGCGCCAGTGTGACAGGAGGCCCGCCGGGGCGCTACTCTGCGCCGTCCTTGATGCGGGAGGTGGCGGGCATGCCCACGGTTCTGGTCACGGGTGCCAATCGGGGCATCGGCCTCGAATTTGTCCGGCAGTATGCGAGCCGGGGCTGGCGGGTGATCGCCACCTGCCGGGATCCGTCGCGGGCGCAGGCGCTCGAGGCGCTGCTGCAGTCACACGCCGCACTTCACGTCGATACGCTCGACCTCGCGAGCACGGCCTCCATCACGGCGCTTGCCCGGCGTCTCGCCGGCCAGGCCATCGATGTGCTGCTCAACAATGCCGCGCTGCTCGGTCCCGGTGAGGACCAGCTGCTCGGCCAGTGGCGCGAGTCGGCTTTCCTGGATGCCTTCCGGGCCAACGCCCTGGGGCCGGCGCTGCTCACCGAACAGCTGCTGGCGCAGGTCGAGGCAGGTACGCATAAGAAGGTGATCTTCCTCGGCAGCGCAGCCGGCGCCATCGGGCTGCTCAGGCCGCCCGCCAATCTCTATGCCTACCGGGCCAGCAAGGCGGCGCTCCACCTGCTGGTGCGCAACCTTGCGCTCGATCTGCAGCCGCGGGGCATCACCGTGGGCCTCGTCAACCCGGGCCTCGTGGATACCCGCGGGCTGCTCGATCTCGCGCCCGGGGATCCCGGTCCGGCGGACCTCGCGCACCTGGTGAGCCTGGTGCGGGCGGGCCACGTGCCGATGGTGCGGCCAGCGGAAAGCGTGGCGGGCATGTTGCAGCTGATCGACGCCTGGACGCCCGAAACGGCCGGCGTGTTCCTGAACTACGACGGCGCACCGCTGCCCTGGTAGGCAGGGTGGATCAGTGCGGGCTGCCGTCCGCCGGAGCGCCGGGTGCCGGGCGCAGGTCCGGCGGCGGCCCTGCCACCACGACCTTGCCCACGATGATGCCGGGCTCGGCCCCGCCCCGCAGCAGTCGCTCGAGGTAGTCCGGCGCGATGAAGTGGCAATACTGCACACCGCGGAAGCGGGCCGGCATGTCCGCCAGGCTCGGGTCGAGCCAGTCCACGCGGAAGCCCTTGCTGCGGACGTGCAGCACGCCGCCACTGTCCCGCCAGGTCATCTCGTAGGGCCGCAGCCAGTCAGGGCCGGTCATGCCGGGATTCTCCTCGTTCTTCACGAACTCCTCCGGATCGAACACCACCGGTGGCGTCGCCGCCGTCCCCAGCGACGCCTGCACCCGGCTGTAGGTCAGCCGGTTCATGTCCTGGCAGCGTCCGTTGCCGGCGGCGGTGCCGGCACCGAAGGCCTCGTTGAGGTGGTCGGCGCTCTTCAGCTTGCAGGAGATCATCACCGGCGCGCCGGACAGCCCGTCCTCCCGCCAGAGGAACTGCTGGATCGTGAGCGGGTCGATGATCGCCTTGGAGCGCACGAAGGCGTCGAAGTCGTCGTGCACGACCAGGGCCGGGGTCACGGCGGTGCGCACCACCACGCGCTGGGCCTCCAGGCAGAAGGCATCGAGTTTGTCGGAAGCCGGCGTTTGGGACTCGCCGGGCGCGGGCGCGGCCGCGCAGGCCGTGAGCGTTGCCGCAAGGGCCAGTGTCAGCAGGCGGAGCGCCGGCAGAGGCAGACGATCCGCGGGAACTGCCGTCACGGAGCGAGCCGCTCGATGGCCCAGCCGGCGTCTGCGCGACGGTAGAGAAACCGGTCGTGCAGACGATTCTCGCGGGCCTGCCAGAACTCGAAGGTGTCCGGCGCGATCCGGTAGCCGCCCCAGGCCGCCGGCAGGGGCACTTCGCCCGCGGCGAAGCGTGCCTTGATTTCGGCGAAGCGGTTCTCCAGCAGGCTGCGGCTGCTGATCACCCGGCTCTGCTCCGACACCCAGGCGCCAAGCTGGCTGTCGCGTGGCCGGGTCACGAAGTAGCGGACATTTTCCGCCAGGGTGGTGCGCTCCGCGCGGCCGGTGATGCGCACCTGTCGGCTGATTTCAGCCCAGTAGAACAGGGCCGCAATCCGGGGATTGCCGGTGAGTTCGCGGCTCTTGCGGCTCTCCAGGTTGGTGAAGAACACAAAACCCGTCAGGTCGAAATACTTGAGGAGTACCGTGCGCAGGGACGGCTGCCCGTCGGCCGCCACGGTGGCGATGCTCATCGCATTGGGGTCGAGCACCTCTGCGGCCTGCGCCTCGGTGAACCAGTGCTGGAACTGCGCCACGGGATCCGGCCGGAGCGATGTGCGCTCCAGCGGCTGGCTGCGGTACTCCCGGCGAAGGTTGGCGAGGTCGATGACGATGCCCGCGGTGATGGACTACCGGGCGGCCTGGTAGGGATACTTGGCAAAGAGCAGCGGAATGATGGAATCCACCGTTGCCTGGACGTTCTGCCGGTCCTGGTCGCGTACCCGGCCGACCGCCGTACCCTCCCAGACCAGCTGCTTGCGGGCCGAGTCCACCAAGTCCACGGTGAGCGTGCCTTCGGTGTACTGGGTGATCTCGGTGCCGCCGTAGCCGCCCCAGGTGCCGTAGTAGCCGGCGCGATAGCCGTAGTAGCCGCCGTAGGCCGGGGAGCTGGTGGCGCGGATCTTTTCCTTGCTCTCGACATGGAAGTTCACGAGCAGGTCGGGATTGTCAGCGGGCCGGTAGCCGCGGGCTTCGAGTTCCCGGATGGTGGCGGCCTTGAGCAACTGGCTGAGGACTGACGAATAGGCCGGCCCGTCGGTACCGAGCGGGCTGATGAAGCCATAGGTCTTGTAGGTCCCGAAGTTCGCTGTCGGGTCCGTATTGCTGAACAGGGCAGGTCCCGAGGCGCAGGCCGACAGGAGCAGCGCGGCCAGCAGGCCGCCGATCGCAGATTTCATGACCAACCTCACTGTAGGGATACTGAAAGCATAGGCTTATCGGGGCCGCACCGCCAAGAGCCTGAGCGTTACCGTGCCGAGAATCTTGACGTTGCCGGACAGCTGAACCGGCGTCCGGGTTTCGGGGTCGAGCATCAGTTCCAGCCGGCCTCGCAGGCCCAGCAGCTCCAGGTCATCCTCGTCCGGCGGCTGGCCCGGTGTGGCAACGCCCTCCAGGGCCAGGCGCACAGGGCGCAGGGTGCCGCGGCGCTGCACGGCGCCCGTCGGCCAGAGTTCGTCATAGCGCACGGTTATCTCGCGCGGCGGCAGCACTGTCACCCGCACCGTCTGGGTGTCATGGCGCCTGAAGGTCAGCACGTCGAGCGTGTCGCCTGGCTGGTCGAGGTCGGCGGCCGGGATCAGGTAGAGCAGGCCGGTGGGTTCAACGACGGGCGTGGTGCCGGCCGGAACCGGGTAGCGGCGCAGCCCCTCGCCGGTGTCGGTCCACTTGCCGGGCGGGAGCGACTTCTCGCGGCTCGACGCCGGATGACGGGTGCGCTGGTAGGCGCCGACGTCACCGTAGCGGTAGACCCGGTAGCGGAACTTGCCCTCGTACTCGTGCTGCATGCGCTGGATGGCGGCGCCCGAGCCCGGATCCATGAGCAGCGTGAGGCTGGATTTGCGCCCGGCACCGGCCGTCAGGAAGCTGAGCTCCAGCACCTCGGGACCCGGCTCGATGGCCTCGCCCGCGGGGAAGGAGACGAGGGTGTCAGCCACGCTGGGTCCCGGCACCAGTCGCCAGCCGAGCGTGGATTCCGCAGACATGAACAGCTTGGTGGCGCCCATGCGGATCTCCGACCACCCGACCCGGGCGGGGTCAAAAACCGGCCCGGCCAGCGCGAGCGACGGTGCAGCGAGCAGCAGTGCAGCGGCGAGCAGCAGCCGGTGGCGGCAGGCGTGGAGCGGCGATGAGTCGTTCATTCGCGGATAATAGCCGGGTTTGATGAACTTACCGGAAACCACTGGCAGGGTGCGGCTGCGGAGCCGTGGCGTTGTGTTCGCGCTGCTCCTCGGCAGCCTGCCCGGCGTTGCGTCGGCAACCGTCGAGTTTCAAGGCCTCAGCCGCACCACGGAGAGGGTGGTGCGGGCCACCGTCACGCTGGTCGACGAGGCCTGCCAGGCTCCCGAGGCGCGCATTCGCCGGCAGTATCGCCGGGCCGACGGGCAGATCCGCGAGGCGCTGGAGGTCTACGGTTATTACGCGCCGACCATCAGCAAGTCACTTGACCGCGACAAGGACTGCTGGCGTGCCCGCTTCACCATTGACCGGGGGCCCCGCGTGATGCTCCGCAACGTGCGGGTGACGGTCGAGGGGCCCGGCGGCCAGGACCGCGAACTCGCCCGGCTGGTCACGCCCGGGCCCTTCGTGGTCGGGCAGGGCCTCAACCAGCGGGCCTATGACCAGTTCAAGGCAGACCTGGCCAATGCGGCGCAGAGCCGCGGTTATTTCGACGGCCGTTTTGCCGTGAGCCAGATTGACGTGTACCCCGGCGAACTCGCGGCGGATGTCGCCGTCACCTACAGCTCCGGCGAGCGCTACCGCTTTGGTCCGGTCGAGTTCCAGCAGGACGTTGTCAAGCCGGAGCTTGCCGGGCGTTACATCGAGTTCAGGCCCGGTGATCCCTACGACGCGGAGCGCATCAACCAGCTCTACACGGACTTGCTCGCCGGCGGTTTCTTCCAGAACGTGGAGGTGCGCACCAGTCCGCGGCCGGCGCCGGACCTCGACGTGCCCATTACCATCATCCTTAGCGCGCTGCCGCCCCGCACCGCGACCGGCGGTGTCGGCTTTGCCACCGACACGGGCGCCAAGCTGCGGCTCGGTTATCTTCACCGGCGGCTCAATGACCGCGGGCACCAGCTGGAGTTCAGGAGCACGCTGTCCGAGGTGGTGGGCGAGGCCACGGTGAGCTATCGCCTGCCGCTCGGCAGTCCCCGGGACGAGTGGCTGAGCTTCGATACCGGTTACAAGTACGACAATCCCGAGGACCGGCGCAGCGACGAGTACCGACTCGGCGTAAAGCAGGTGAAGCGCCGCCAGGGCAGCTGGCGCGAGACGCGTTCCCTCGACTACAGCCGCGAATCATTCCGGGTCGGGGACCTTGACGAGACCAGCGACCTCGTTATCCCCGGCATTGGCTGGACAAGCCAGCCGGTGGTGGTGCCGAGCCGCCCCCGACGCGGGCAGCGCCTGAGCTTCACCGCAAAAGGCACTGATGAGCTGCTGGGTTCCGACACGGCCTTCGTACAGCTGGAAAGCCGGGGCAAGCTCATCCTGCCTCTCTGGGCCACGGCCCGCGTACTGGTCCGGGGTGAAGTGGGCTGGACCCTCAAGGAAGAGTTCGACGACCTGCCCTTCTCGCTGCGCTACTTTGCCGGTGGTGATGACAGCGTGCGCGGCTACGACTACAAGACCCTGGGCCCCACGGACGCCGATGGCAACGTGATCGGCGGCGCCAACAAGCTGGTGGGCAGCATCGAGTTTGACCAACAGATCCTGCCGAACTGGTCCGTGGCCGTGTTCATGGACAGCGGCAATGCCTTCGACACGTTCGCGAATCTCTCCCTGAAGACCAGCGTGGGTGCCGGTATCCGCTGGTTTTCGCCACTGGGCCCGGTACGCCTGGACGTGGGTGTGCCCCTGGACGGTGCGGCACCCGATTCCTTCCGCCTGCACATCAGCCTGGGGCCCGACCTCTGATGGCGCGCTTGGTGCACGCGGTCCTGCGGGCTCTGGGTACCGCGCTGGTGGCCCTCACGATCCTGGCGGTACTGCTGCTGCTGGCGCTGGCGACGCCGCGGGGAACGGCGGCGCTGGTGACTGCAGCAACGGCCCTGGCCGGGGAGCGCCTCGAGGTACAGGGCGTGGCGGGCAGCCTGCTGAACGGGCTGTCTGCCAGGCAGGTGGCCATCCGCTCCGGGCGGACGACGATCATCCTGGAGGTCGTGGACCTGCAGCTACGCTGGCCCGACCTGCTGCGCAACCGGCTGCAGCTGACGGCGGGCCGGACCGGTAAGCTCACGATCCGCGTGACGCCCCCGCCACCGGACGATACGTCACCGGCCGGAGCCGTGAGTCCGCTGCGCCTGCCCGTCGTGCTGGCCGCCGGAACCCTTGAGGTGAACGAACTGATCCTGGAACTCGGCGGGGAGCCCGTCCGGCTGGGTCCCCTCGGCCTCGTGGACGGCGAATTCCGGAACGGGGAACTGCGCTTTGACGCACTGGACGCGGCGCTGTTCGGCTTTGACATCAAGGCGACCGATGGCCGCTTCAACACGGGTGAACCCTTTGCCCTGTCTGCGCAAGTGGCGTGGCGCCATGACGCGGCGGACGTCAGCGGCGCAGGCCCAGTTGCCGGCGACCTGGCCCGCCTGCAGGTGCAGCAGACGCTGGCCGTCCCCACGCCGGTGAGCCTGGAGGCCGAGTTGCGCCTGCTGGTGCCGGAACCCGGTCTCACGGCGCTCGCCACCTGGCAGAACCTGCGCCGCGCACTCGACACGGCGCAACAGCAGGTCGTGACGAGCCGGGAAGGGAGCCTGCGCGTAGCCGGCTGGCTGGATGCCTACAGCGCCGAACTGAAGGGCGTGGCGCAGCTGGGTGACGCGCCCGCCGGCCCGGTGCAGGCCACCGTCACCGGCAATCGCGACGAACTGCGCCTCACACGGCTGTTGCTGGAGATCCTCGATGGCAGCCTCACGGGCACCGGGCGCCTCAGCCTCACCGGTACGCCCGCCGGGCGCATTGATCTCAGCGGCAGCGATCTGGACCCGCGTTACCTGGACGCGCGCTTTGCCGGACGGCTCGGCTTCAGGGCCGGCGTGGATTTCGATGCCGGCGGCCGGCTTGCGGTCGAAGTCCCCGAGGCGAACGGCCAGCTGTTTGGCCGTCCCTTCCGGGCGCAGGGCGCCGTGGCGCGGCAGGGCGAGGACTTCGCGGTGAGCGGGGTGCGGGTCACGTCCGGCGAGAACCAGCTGGAGCTGGACGGCAGCTTTGGTCAGCAGCTCGCCGGCACCTTCCGGGTGGCGGCCCCCGACCTGTCCGGACTCTGGCCCACGCTGCGGGGTCGCTTGCGGGGCGAGGGCTCGCTGGGCGGGACGCCCGCGAAGCCGGCCTTCGACCTGGATCTTGAAGGCGCCGGACTGGGCGTGGGCGAGTTCCGCGTGGGCTCGCTCAGGGCGCAGGGCGGCCTCGGCGCCCGCGGTGGGCTGACCGTTGCCGCGAAAGCGGAGTCCATTTTTCTGGCCCGGCGCAGCCTGGGCGATCTCAGCGTCGACGTTGAAGGCCGGCTCGAAGCCCACGAGGTGATGCTCGAACTGGTGGACGGGGAGCTTGAGCTGGCGCTGTCATCCACGGGCAGCTGGCAGCAGGGCGTGTTGCGGGAGACGCTGGGCACCGCCGTGCTCAACCTGCCCGGCGCCCAGCGCTGGGTGCTGCGCGAGCCGGCGGAGCTGCGGCTCGCCGGCGGGGAACTCCGCGTCGCTGCCCACTGCTGGGACTTTGCCGACGCCTCGCTCTGCCTGGATGACAGCCGGCTTCACGGCGCCGATTTTTCGGGCGGCGCGGTGCTCGGGGGGCTGCCGCTCGCCAGCCTGTCCCCCTGGGTGCTGCGCGAACTCACCCTCGCCGGTACGGCTGCCGCCCGGGTCACCGTGCGCAGGGAACAGGGGCGCCTCACCGGCAGCCTGCAGGCGAACCTGCGGGACGCCGGCATCAGCTACCAGTTGCCCGGCGAGGATCCGCTGGAGACCGCATTCAGTGAGTTCCGGCTCGCGGTGTCGATTGCCGATGAGGCGCTGCTGTATTCCTTTGGTATTGCGGAGACCTTTGGCCTGCAGCTGGTGGGCGCCGGCCAGGTACTGGCACCTTTCAGCGAGGCGCCGACCATTGCGGGGCGAATTACCGGCGGTATGCCGGATCTGCGCGCCCTGGCACCCCTGGTGGAGCGCTACGGGGATGTGGGCGACATCACGGGCCGGGTCACCGTCGATGCAACAATCACGGGCAAGGCCCTGCGGCCCGACATCATCGGTGGCCTGGAGCTGGAAGACGGCGCCTTCGCGGTACCCGCTGCGGGCATCACCGTGGACCGGGTGGCGCTCAGCATCATCGGCCAGCAGGACGGCACGGCCGCGATCACGGGCCGGGCCCGCTCCGGCAAGGGCTTCGCGGATATGGCGGGCAGCGTGCTCTGGCGGAATCGGTTGTGGCCCACCGCGGAGCTCACCATCAAGGGCCGCAACGTGGACGTCATCAACCTTCCCGAGGGCCTGGCACAGGTCTCGCCCAATCTGACGGTGGCGCTCAGGGATCGCCAGTTCCGGGTCTCGGGTGATGTGCTCGTGCCCCGGGCGGAGATCAGGCTGAAGCAGCTCAGTGAGGCCGCCGTGGCGCCGTCGCCGGATACGATCGTGCACGGCCGCAGCGCCACCGTGACGGAGAAGCGTGCGCCACTCTTCGTGCTGGACGGTCTGCGCGTGCGGCTGGGCGAGCGGGTCAGCTTCGACGGCTTCGGCCTCAAGACCGGGCTTGCCGGCAACCTGACGCTCCGCCAGGCCGTCGCCGCCGACCCCACGGCGGTGACCGGCGACGGTGTGGTGACCCTGAAGGCCGGCAGCTTTACCGCCTTTGGCCAGCGACTGGCGATCGAGCGGGGCGCCCTGGTGTTTGCCGGTACCGTCACCGACCCGGCCCTCGACGTGAAGGCCGGACGGGTGGTGAGCTACGAGGGCCGGGACGTGTCCGTGGGCGTGGTGCTTTCGGGCACCCTCTCCCGCATCCAGACCACGGTCTATTCCGACCCGCAGATGGGTGAGCTGGATGCCTTGTCCTACCTCACCACCGGCAAGCCCCTGTCGGCCGCCGGGGCCGGCGACCGCAACGCCGTAGCGAACGCCGCCATCAGTCTGGGCCTCAACCAGGCCCTGCCCGTGGTGCAGCGCCTGGGTTCCGCGCTGACGGTGGACGAGATCGGCCTCGCCACCTCCGAGGCCGGTGGCACGGCCGTGGTGGTCGGCGAGCAGCTCGGCAGCGACCTTTACATCCGCTACAGCTACGGGATCTTCGACCAGCTGGGCACCGTCACGGCCACCTACAAGCTCAGCCGCCGGCTCAGCCTGGAGGCGAGTTCCGGCCAGGAACAGGGACTCGACCTGATCTATTCGATCAGCTGGTAAAGAAAAATCCGCCTGGCCCGGGGGCGGGTGATCCAGACTAGAGTGCCAGCAGCTGGTAGCCCCCGGTGCTGGTCAGCCAGGACACGAATGCCCGCTGGCCGTTGCTTACCAGAACGGGATGGTCGGCCGTGCCCGTGGAACGACCGACCACCCGGCGTGGCGACCAGTCCCCGCCGCCATTACGCGACTGCATGACGACAATTTCCGTGGCTGTGCCGTCGAATTCCCGCCAGGCGAGCCACAGGTCGCCGTTGAGGGCGAGCAATTGGGGGCGTGCGGGTTGACGGGCCGGGTCGCCGATCGGCTGCAGGTCGTCAAAGCTTTCTCCGCGGTCGGCGGAACGCGCATAGAACAGTCCCTTCCGCTTCGGACTCGCGGTAAACCAGGCCACGTGGTAGGCGCCGTCGGGGGTTACGGCAAGGCTGGGGCCGTGATGGGGACAGGCGTCGATCTCCCAGTCGTCGTCGGCAACCCGGTGGATCGGCCCGACTTCACTGGCCGCGCTGAAGGTGGTGATCGCGTGATCCCGGGCCAGTCCGAAGAGGTTCCGCCACATCACCACGGGCTGGCCGGCGCCGGCGAAATCCACCGCCACCCGACAGCACTCGCAGGTGTGTTCACGGATAGTGACGGGTTCGCCAAACGTGGCTCCGCCATCGCGTGACCAGGCGGCAAGCACCGCCGCGCCTGCGTAGTTGCGGCCCGCCGCTTTGGCGGCCTCCAGGTTCCGCTTGTCCACCCAGGCGGCAAACAGGGCACCTTCCGGGTCCAGCGTCAGGGACAGGAAGCGTTTGCCAGCCGGATGGACGCTGAGCTGTCGCGGATCGGAGAAAGTGCGACCCCCGTTATGCGAGTGGGCGTAGTAGAGCTCGCCCTGGAACTGCACCTCTGTCATCACGGGGTAGCCGACTGTGATGCGGCCGGCCGTATCCACCACGATCTGGGGTCGCACATCCGCCGCATGGTCGAGGCGGGAAGGAGCCCGGGTGATCTCGATGGGCGCTGCAAAGCTGCGGCCAAGGTCAGTGGAGCGCGCCGCGTAGACCCGGCTGGTCGAGCTCCAGGCAAGCCACAGCGAACCGTCTCCGGCAAAAGCAGGGGTGGCTTCCCGGGCGCAGGCGAATTCCGGGCCATCACAACGGGCGCCGGCCTGGTGCACGCCGGCAGCCTGGGCCAGGGCGCTTCCGGCCAGGGCCACGATCAGGACAGCGGTAGCAGGAACTCCGGACATCTTCAGAACATCAGGCTTACGCCACCATAGAGGCTGAACGGCAGGCCGGGCGCGAACTGGGCCTGGTTGCTGGACACGGCAGCATTATCGGCCCAGCGGGTATCGAGGAGATTGGTTGCCCGCAGGAAGAATTCCCACGGTCCGCTGGTCTGGTAGTTGACGCGGAGGTTGACCAGATTGTGCCCATCGTACTTGGTGGTGTTCGCATCATCCATCCAGTACGAGCCGAGGTAGACCAGCTCGGCTTCGACATTCAGCCCGGGCAGCCGGTCCGGCGCGAATCCCAGGGTGACGTTGGCAATGTTCTCCGGTGCGGCAGGCAGCGTGTTGCCGCTGAAGTCCACGTTGGCATTGCCGACGACAGCGATCCAGTTCACGAACTCGCTGTCAGTCCGCGCGGCGGCGACGTCGAGCCGCCACTCGGGCAGGAAGGTCCACGCAAGGCCGGCCTCGATGCCCTCGTGACGGGTCTTGCCGTTGTTCGTCTGGGTGGGTCCGTCGCCATCGTTGAAGGCGAGGATGTCGTCGCGCTTGGTCATCGTGTAGACCGACAGTTCCCAGGACAGCGTCGGGGTCGGCGTTCCGCGCAGGCCGGCCTCGTAGCTGTCGGCCTTGACCGGCTCCAGGCCTGTCGCGTCACCATTGGCGCCGGGCCGGAACAGCTGGCCTTCCTGTGGAACGCGGAAGGACTGCTTGTAGGCCAGGAAACCGTTGAGCGTCGGCGTGAACTCCCAGGTCGCGCCCACGCTGGGGCTCAGCCGGTCGTAGTCGATGTCCTGGTCCTCCGGGCGGAAGTAGGTCCGTTCCGGGCCGGGTGGTACCGGCCCGTTGCTGGTCTGGAAATCACCGTCCGCCAGGTTGTTCTCGTACTTGAAGCCGAGCAGGTCAAAGCGCAGGCCGGCGCTGACCCGCAGTCGCTCAACCGGTGTCGTTTCCACCTGCAGGTACGGTGATGCCTGCCAGAAAGTGACGTCGTAGTCGTAGATCCGGCCCTGATTGGTGAAGCTCTCGAACACCGGGCCATTGCGCACGGGCCAGATCCGGTCCTCTTCCCGGTATCCGGGGCTGTAATCCAGGTCGACGCCCGTGATAAGACGGATGTTCAGGGGCTCGAAGTCCTGCCGGTGCTTGAGCAGCGTACCGACCGAGTAGTAAGCCGTGGTGGAAATGACCGGGTCGAAGTTCAGCGTGAAGGTCGGCAGCAGTTCCTGCTCGCTGTACCGCAGGTAGGGCGTTACCGTGACAAGGCCCGCGCCCGTCTCCTGCTCCC